>ERZ1740067.472-NODE-472-length-32151-cov-6.020906_pt1 | contig 32151 bp, 13 predicted proteins | sample MGYA00581736_ERZ1740067 | MGnify/ENA primary metagenome ERZ1740067 (study PRJEB43018, sample SAMN04849236) | marine metagenome | isolation source: floating plastic debris | place: Pacific Ocean | collected 2008-08-27 | study: EMG produced TPA metagenomics assembly... | reverse complement strand
GTATTTTCTCTATTCTACAAAATTATCCTATAAAGTATTAGCCTGACCTACTTAAGTCGTTGGGTTCGTATTTTGATAGGTGGAAGGAATGATGGCTGTCATGGGTTGGGATAAAAATCTTGCTTCTACTGTATTAGGCATCTGAAGTTCACCGTCCATCTGTGAAATAAGGCTGAAGCTCATCTATTTACCAGGTTTTTGCTGATAATGTACCGCTAGTTAGGGCATAAAGCGGTACTCAGCTCTGATTTCCCGTCGATATAGCTTGATGAAACCCTGTATTGAGTGAGTCCATATGATGACGGCTGATGACGGCTTAGCTTTATTAGAAAGCATTCTGGACTCTGAGTATTTGAGCCAGACTCAGACCGCAGTGTTTCGGCAGGCTTGGGCAGGGCAGTCGTATGTGGAAATTGCGATCGCAACTGGCTACGACCATGGATACATCAAGGACACAGGTGCTCAGCTGTGGAAGCTCCTATCCAGGGTTTTGGGCAAAAAGGTCACCAAGAATAATTTTCGCAATATTATCAGCGGGCTTACCCCTCAGTTACAGCCACCTTCAGTGCAGTCATCTTCAGATGATTTAGGTAGTGCTGGCTCAATTTGCCTGAACCAGAGCTGGGGGGAAGCAAGTGATGTCACCTCGTTTTATGGACGTGCGGATGAGCAGAGTTGCCTAGAAGAATGGCTTGTGCGCGACCGCTGTCGGTTAGTTGCCTTACTGGGAATTGGCGGGGTGGGGAAAACGGCGCTTTCTATTAAGGTGGCGAAGCAGGTTCAAGGGGAGTTTGACTATGTGGTGTGGCGATCGCTCCGACATGCGCCGCCCTTATCAGAACTGTTGCCTGATATCATCCTTTTCCTGTCTGAGCAGCAGGATACGCAAATTTCTAATACTGCGCCACAGCAAATAGAGAAACTGCTGAGCTACTTTCGTCAGCATCGTTGTTTATTGGTGTTGGACAATATGGAATCTGTTCTCCAAACAGGGAAACGAGCTGGACGATACCGACAGGGCTACGAGGACTATGGTTTTCTCCTAGAGAGAGTTGCGGATGGTGAGCATCAGAGCTGTTTGATGATTACCAGTCGAGAGAAGCCGGGTGGGGTGTCGGTGCGTGAAGGGGATGAGTTGGGGGTGCGATCGCTTCAACTCACGGGCTTAGACCCATCAGCGAGCCAAGCTATTTTGAGTCAGATTGGGATAGCGGCAGGTAGCGAACAGTACCACCAGTTGGTCGCTCGTTATAGCGGTAATCCACTGGCGCTCAAAATTGTGGCTGCGACTATTCGCTCAGTATTTAAGGGCCATGTAGCTGACTTTTTGGCGTATGGAACAGTTGTGTTTGGTGACCTTTGGGATTTGCTAGATCAGCAGTTTGAGCGGCTCTCTGGCATTGAGCAAACGGTGATGCGCTGGCTGGCAATTAATCGAGAATGGATTTCTTTGAAGGAACTCCGAGCAGATATTATCCCCGCAGTTTCCCATCGAGTGCTATTAGAAGCGGCGGAATCACTAAAAGCGCGTTCTCTGATAGAGACCAGTGATGCAGGTATTACTCAGCAATCTGTCGTAATGGAATATATGACGGAGCGGTTGGTTCATCAGTTTTATGAGGAAATTAACCAGCAGAATTTTGAGCTTTTCAGTCACTATGCGCTGTTGAAGGCTGATGCTAGAGAATTTGTGCGTGATGCTCAGGTTCGTCAAATTTCTCGTAGTCTGTTGGAAAAGCTGCTGTCATTGATTGATAAACAATCGGTTGAAGAGCAGATGAAACAGATGCTGGCTGTTCTGAGACACAAACCTGCTAATGAAGTAGGCTATGCGGGTGGAAATCTTCTTAATTTGCTTTGTCTGTTAGAGGCAGATCTGCGAGGACAAGATTTGTCGGGGGCAACGCTTTGGCAGGCTCACTTATCTGGGAGGAATTTGCAGGGTGTGAATTTGGCTCAGGCGGATTTGAGTAAGTCTGTGTTTAGTGAATCGCTGGGAAGTGCGATCGCTGTTTCACTCAGCCCCGATGGGAAGCTGTTGGCCGCTGGTGATACGAATGGGGAAATTCATATCTGGAACGTAGCAGATGGTCAAAAACGTTTGTCTATCAAGGCTCATACTGGATGGATATGGGCAGTGCCTTTTAGTCCGGATGGGGCTTATATCGCTAGTTCTAGTGAAGACCACACTATTGGCGTTTGGGACGTAGAAACGGGGAAATGTAAGCAAACTTTGGTTGGACATTGTAAACGAGTGGCCTCTGTGCTGTGGCATCCGAATGGGCGGCAGCTTGTGAGTGGGAGTGAGGACCAGACGACTAAAGTTTGGGATGTGGCAACAGGGAAGTGCGAGCAGACTTTAGTGGGTCATGGTGAAGCGATAGATCCGGTTGCGATTAGTGCAGATGGCCGGATGGTGGCTAGTGGTAGCCCTGTGGCGAATATGCTTGAGCTTTGGGATATTGAGCAGGGTGAATGTGTCGGCATGCTTGCTGGACACGATCAAGGTGTAAGGGGAGTTGTCTTTAGTCCTGATCATCGAACGTTGGTTAGCAGCGGGATGGATACTAATGTTAAGGTTTGGGATCTTGAAACTCATGAATGTATTAGAACTCTGGAGGGGCATTCTGACATAATTTGGTCTGTGGCGGTCAGTGCTGATGGTAGCTTGATTGTAAGCGGAGGAGACGACAAGACTATCCGAATTTGGGAGGCGAGTACAGGAAAGTGCGTGAGGACACTGCACGGCTTTTCGGCACGGGTTTGGTCGATTGCGTTGAATGGAGATGTGGGTGAGCGCTCCCTGGTACTGGCCTCCTGCGACGATCAATCTATTCAACTTTGGGATGTTCACTCGGGTAAGTGCTTGAAAACAATGAGAGGATATCCACAGGTGAACTGGACAGTTGCCTTTACACCAGATGCTTCTGCGTTAATTAGCGGCGGACAAGAACAGATTGTGAGAGTTTGGGATTGGCGAAAAGAGACTTATGCTGAGCCACTCCCGAAGCATCCTTGCTATGTGCAGACGCTTAGTCACCATCCTGTAGAGCCAGCAATCGCATGTGGCGCTGATAGCACCGTATATGTGTGGAACTTGGAAACAAAGCAGCTATTGAACACATTAGAAGACCATGGCGGACGCATTTGGGATGTAGATTTTAGTGCAGATGGCCGATATTTGGCTAGCGCTAGTTATGATTACTCAGCCAAGTTGTGGGATTGGGAAAGGGGCATCTGCCTGCATACGTTTCAGGGCCATGATACCTGGGTGTTCGGACTGTGCTTTAGCCCTGATGGACAAATCCTAGCAACGAGCGGGATGGATAAAACAGTAAAGCTGTGGAATTGCAGTACAGGTGAATGCTTACGGAGCCTGCAGACGGGAGATGATTGGATGACGGATGTGACCTTCAGCCCCGATGGGAAAACAGTTTTGGGTGGAGGGTCTCAAGGAGGACTAGTTATTCTAAACGTGGAGACTGGCAAACTTCTACAGACTCTACAGGAGCATAGGGGGTTTGTGAGTACTGTACGTTTTTCACCTAACGGCAAAACGTTCGCGAGTGGTAGTCACGATCAATCTATTAAGATATGGGATGCGATTACATTTGAGTGTTTAAGAACACTGACGGGCCACGAAAATATGGTGTCTTCAGTGTCTTATAGCTGTGATAGCAATACGATAGCCAGTGCCAGTCACGATGAGACAGTGAGAGTTTGGGAAGTAAGTAGCGGAAATTGCTTGAAAGTTCTGAAGGCACCCAGGCCATACGAGAACATGAATATAAAAGGTGTGACTGGGTTGACAGAAGCCCAGAAATCGACTCTAAGTACTTTAGGCGCTGTTCATTGTAGCAACTAGCACACGACCTACATTTTGAGAACATAATCTGACTTTTTACTGACTTTCACCTAACTTTTCAAGTACGTGAAAACACTAAACTCAGACGATGTTTCCAGAACATGGAGGACGTAAAAGTGTCTTGTAGATTTTTATAGAGAAATTGCTGAATCTGTTTGTGTGTAAACAACAACACTAGAGAAAGTGAAATTACTAGTTCAGGGTCTTTTTTGATTCACCTCATACGTAGTTAAATACTATAAACAAAAATGTTTATTGTTCGTTTGATGTGACAATATAGTCGAAACTATTGAATTTACCAGTGCTTTCTAGTTGATATTGCTAAAAGCACTTCGCGCTTCTCTCGTCTGGATGGCATGTACTGGTGCCGGACAATTTGAATAAATAACTTCTTGACGCAGAGTTAAAGCTGAAATGGCGAAAGTGCTCTACTGTCATCGGTTTTAATGATTTTACTGATATTTGATGGAAATCAAATATCAGCATTTCGCAGCAGGTTTTTGAATTGTGAGAACAAATACTGCAACCTCAGGCAAGAGTACTGGTTACAGTGCCTCAGCTCCGGCTGTATCACTTCCGAAGGGAGGAGGGGCGATCGCAGGAATTGGCGAAAAGTTTTCAGTCAATCCAGTGACAGGCACGGGATCCTTGAGTGTTCCTATTGCTGTTTCTCCCGGACGAAGCTTTGCGCCAGAACTAGCTGTCAGCTATGACTCGGGTGCAGGTAACGGCATTTTTGGCATGGGCTGGGACATTGGCATTGCGTCTATTAGCCGAAAAACTCAGAAGGGGTTGCCCCGCTATCTAGATAGTGAGGATTCAGATGAATTCCTGCTATCTGGTGCGGAGGATCTTGTCCCTGCATTGCAGAAAATTCAGACGGGTGACGGCATTGCATGGAAGCTGGATGAAACCCCAAATGTATCTCCTGAAACTCGCATTGATGCGACGGTCTTAACCCAGCAAGAACAGCGAGATGCATTTTTGAGTAGCTTCCCAAACGGAGGGGGCGGAAACTATATCGTCCGGCGATATAGACCCAGGACGGAAGGTTTATTTGCTCGAATTGAGCGATGGCAGCATCAAGAGACGGGAGATATTCACTGGCGGGTGACGACGCCGGATAATGTCACTAATGTGTATGGCAAAGATGACAATAGTCGAATTGTTGATCCTACAGTTGATCCGGCAGATTCCTCACGTATTTTTGAGTGGTTGCTGTGTGAAAGCTATGACGATAAGGGACATGTCATTGCCTATCACTATAAAGTTGAGGATGGTAAGCAGGTTGACCGGGCCGTACCTCAAGAGCGAAACCGCTATACGGAGAAGAAGCCAACATATACCAATCGCTATTTGAAACGGGTGCTGTATGGCAATCAAAAGCCTTATCAGCGCTCAGAACAAGCTGAAGAATGGCTCTTTCAGGTCGTTTTTGATTATGGTGAGCACGGGCAGTGGAATGAAAAGAAGGAAGAAATCGGGCCGTCAACGCCTGTAGAAAATTTTGGCTGGCATCATCGCCCTGATAGTTTTTCCAGCTATCGTGCTGGGTTTGAAGTCCGGACTCAGCGGCTTTGTCGGCGAGTGCTGATGTTTCATCGGTTTGATGATCAAGGTGCGATCGCTCAGCCTGGCAGCGGCTCTAAACTATGGTACTTAGTCAGCTCAATAAACTTTAAGTATGAAAGGAATCCGGTAGCGACCTACCTAACTGCGGTGACGCAGACGGGATACCGTTGGAACTTTGGTGCAAATCGGTATGACTCGAAGTCGTATCCGCCGGTTGAGTTTACCTACGACAAACCGGAGCTACACCATGAGATTCAGGTCGTCGATCCAAAGAGTTTAGAAAACCTGCCTGTAGGGCTAGATAATGCGGCTTATCAATTCCTTGACCTGGATGGCGAAGGTATTTCTGGAATTCTGACTCAGCAGGGCGGTGGTTGGTTTTATAAAGCGAATAAAGGTAGCGGAGAGTTTGAGCCACTACGGTCAGTGGCAAAGCAGCCTGCCTTGGTAGGTGGTTCTAGTAGCCAGCAGCGGTTTCTGGATTTGGCAGGGGATGGACAGCTAGATCTGGTGGTATTGAATCGGGAATCGCCGGGATTTTATGAGCGTAGCCATGAGGCAGACTGGCAGACTTTTAAGGCATTTTATGACCTGCCCAATGTGGACTGGGATGACCCCAATCTACGGTTAATTGACTTGAATGGGGATGGCCATGCGGATATTTTGCTATCGGAGGAGCAGGCGTGTGGCTGGCATCCTGCGATGGCTGAGGACGGGTGTGGTTCATCTACGCGGGTGACAAAGAATTGGGATGAGGAACTGGGGCCTGCACTGGTATTTGCGGATGCGAATCAGTCGGTGTATTTGTCGGATATGTCCGGCGATGGGCTGAACGACATTGTGCGGATTCGCAATGGGGCAGTTTGCTACTGGCCGAATCTGGGCTATGGCTGTTTTGGGGCGAAGGTGACGATGGATTCTCCGCCCTATTTTGACCATCCGGAAATGTTTGATCAGGGACGGATACGGCTGGCGGATATTGATGGGTCGGGGACGACGGATATTGTTTATTTAGGTCGGGATGGGGTGACGCTGTGGTTTAACCAGGCGGGAAATAGCTGGAGTAAGGGTGAGACGTTAAAACAGTTTCCTCGTGTGAATAATTTGACGTCGGTGCAGGTGGTGGATCTGTTGGGGCAGGGAACGGCCTGTTTGGTGTGGTCATCGCTGTTGCCAGGATCTGCTAGTCAGCGAATGCAGTATGTAGATTTGATGGGGGGATGCAAGCCTCATTTACTGACAAAGACAGAGAACAACTTGGGGGCAGAGACAAGACTACACTATGCACCTTCGACGAAGTTTTACCTGAAAGATAAGCAGGCAGGAAAGCCCTGGATAACTAAGATTCCGTTTCCGGTGCATGTACTGGAGAAAACGGAGACGTTTGATCGTATCTCGGGTAATCGGTTTGCCAGCCGCTATGAGTATCATCATGGTTATTTTGATGGTGAGGAAAGAGAATTCCGAGGCTTTGGCTGTGTAGAACAGTGGGATACAGAGGTGTATGAAACCTTTGAAGCTGAAGGGAAGAAGTCGCTAGAGGGAGAGGTGACAAATGGACAGAATGAAACGCATCACTTGGCTCCTGTACGGACAAGAACTTGGTTTCATACAGGGGTGTATTTAGGTCGTGCTCGCATCGCGCACCTTTTTTCTGAAGAGTATTATCAGGGCGATGACGATGCAGTGCGGCTGAACGATACGGTGCTGCCAGAAGGGTTAGCGCTCGCAGAAGAGCGAGAGGCTTGTCGAGCGTTGCGAGGGCAAATGCTGCGGCAAGAGGTGTATTCCGAAGATGGTTCTAAGAAAGCGGTGCATCCCTATACAGTAACGGAGGCGAACTACACAATTGAAGTGGTACAGCCAAAGCTAAATCAGCGGCATGGCGTATTTTTTACCCATGCTCGGGAGAGTTTGGCGTATCACTATGAACGTGAAGTTAATGAGAAAGGCAAGGCGCACGATCCGAGAATTGCACATCAGATAACGCTAAAAGTAGATGAGTTTGGCAATGTGCTCAGGGCGTTGACGGTGGCGTATCCGCGCCGTGTCTCTCAGCAGAAGCCTCAGCATGAACAGCAGTTGAAAACATTAGCGACGTTGACTGAGACCGAGGTTATCAATATTGCTAATAAAGATAGCTGGTATCGTTTGGGCGTACCTTCAGAGACTCGGACGTATGAGGTGACGGGGCTGACGATTTCACAGCTTGAGAATTTGCAAGAAGTGGTATCTTTCAGTGCGATGCAAGAGCAGTTAGCAGAGGCTGACGTGCTTCCTTATGAGAGCAAAGCAGCAGGCGAGAAGTTGCAAAAACGACTGATTGAGCATGTTCGGATGCGTTATCGGCGAAATAAGGATGTGGGCATGTTGGGCGCAGCTGTAGAGGCACTGGAGGAAACTGACTCTCTGGCTTTGCCGTTAGGAAAGATCGACTCTTTGGTTTTGCCCTATGAAAGCTATGAATTGGCTTTTACAGCAAATTTGCTGAAAGAGGTGTACGGCGACAAAATCACTTCAGCGGATGCATTGCTGATAGATGAGGGGCGCTATTTTGCGGATGCGGATGGGTGGTGGGTGCCATCAGGTCGTCAAGCGTTGAATGCGAAGGCTTTCTATTTACCCACTCAATCGCAGGATCCGTTTGGGCAAATAACAACAACTGCTTACGATTCTTATAATCTGCTGGTAACAGAATCTACCGATCCGATTGGGAATACGGTGGTGGCAGAGCATGATTATTGGACACTGCAACCTGAGCTAGTGATTGATCCGAATGGAAATCAACAGAAGGTGGCTTTTGATGCGTTGGGAATGGTGGTGGCCACCGCGCTGCTGGATGGTGGAGATGATGTAACTGATGTGCTGATTCACTTAGCGGAAGAAGAAGTAAGTGAATTTATGGCATCGCCGAAGGTTCAGGCGTTTGAACTATTGGGGCAGGCGACGACGCGAATTGTTTATGATTTGCATCGGTATAAGGATTATAAGCAGCCGGTGTATGCGGCGACGCTGGCGCGGGAAACGCATGTGAATAATACGGCTGATGGTGAGCTAAAAATTCAGATGAGTTTTGAGTACTCGGATGGGTTTGGGCGATCGCTACAAAAGAAAATTCAGGCTGAAGCAGGAATGGCGCTGAAGAAAAACCCACAGACAGGACAGTTTGAAAATGAGTGGGCTGACCCTCGCTGGGTAGGAACCGGGCGTATCGTTTACAACAACAAAGGCAAGCCAGTTAAGCAGTACGAGCCATTTTTTAGCCATACGGCTGGCTGTGAAACAGAAGTTGAAATGGTGGAAAGGGGTGTTTCGCCAACAATTCAATATGATCCTTTGGGCCGAGTGATTTGGACAGACATGCCGAATGGAACTTTCTCAAAGGTGGAGTTTGATGCTTGGCAGCAAGCGACCTGGGACGAGAATGACACGGTTGCAGAAAGTGATTGGTACAAACAGCAAACGGCACAGGAGCAAAAAGCGCTAGCGGAGAAACTTGCTGAGACACACGCGAATACGCCTAGCGTGGCGCATTTGGATACGCTAGGTAGGCCGTTTTTGACGTTTGCTCACAATGGGTTTGAAGCGGATGAGACGGCTATTCAATATGGCACTTGGACAGAGTGGGATATTGAAGGCAATCCGCTGAGCGTCACCGATGCGCGGGGCAATACGGTGATGGAATATCAGTATGAAATTCGAGCGGGGGAGGAGGAAGAGGACGGAGAAGAAGGGGAGGAAGAGGCTTACCGCATTTATCTGAAGAGTATGGATGCGGGGGAGCGGTGGACGCTGTACAACGTGGCGGGCAATCCGATTCGGGAGTGGGATAGTCGCGGGTTTGAGGTGCGGCAAGTCTATGATGTGCTTCAACGCCCGACGCATATGATTGTGCAAGATTCGGCTGGTAAGAAGATTTTGGCGGAGCGGTTGGTGTACGGAGAAGGTCACCCAGATGCAGACGCTCGGAGGCTGCGAGGGCAGGTATATCAGCAGTATGACGGGGCAGGTGTGGTTACGAATGACCAGTTTGATTTTAAGGGAAATTTGGAGAAGAGTTCTCGGCAGCTAGCGAAAGAATATAAGACTCGTATGGATTGGTTGCCGATAGGATTGCCAACGGACTTGAGTAAGCAGGAAGGTAAGTTATCGCCTCATGAGATAGATGAGATTGCAAGGGCAGTAAATCCTTGGTTAGAGGATGAAGATCCGTTTACAACGCTTAGCCAATTTGATGCTTTAAATCGTCCGATTGAGATTGTTACACCGGATAAGAGTGTGACGGTGCCGGGGTATAACGAGGCAAATCTGTTGGAGCGAATGGAAGTAAGGGTGAGGGAGGCAGCGCAGCCGACGGCGTTTGTGAAAAATATTGACTATGACGAGAAGGGGCAGCGGAAAAGGATTGATTATGGCAATGGGGTTACGACAACTTATGACTATGATGAAAAAACGTTTCGGCTTGTCCGGTTAAAGACGGTTCGTGAAGCGGAACCGAAGCGATTACAGGATTTGATTTATACCTACGATCCGATGGGAAATATCACTCAGATCGAGGATGCTGCACAACAGACGATCTATTTTAAGGGGCAGGTAGTTTCGCCTTCAACAAAGTACGAGTATGACGCGCTGTATCGGTTGATATCAGCTCAGGGACGAGAGCATCGAGGGAAAGGCGAGAATAATCAGCCGGAGCACCGTGCTGATTTGAATCCTCATTACGATTTTAATGATATTACGCGCCGAAATTTGGCGCATCCCCATGATGGCAGTGCGATGCGGCTATATACGCAAAGCTATCGCTATGATGCTGTGGGCAATATTTTGGCGATGAAGCATGAGGCAGATAATAACAGTTGGGAGCGAGTTTATGAATATGCAGATAAACATATAGAACAAAGTAATCGGTTGTTGAAAACAACGCTATCGGGGCGGCATGGAGAGTATGAGTATGATGCTCATGGGAATATGGTGAAGATGCCTCACCTGGATATAATGCGGTGGGATTTTGAGGATCAGCTTTCGGCGACGGCTCGACAAAGGGTGAATAGTGGGACGGCGGAGACGACATATTACACCTATGATGCGAGCGGTCAGCGCGTGAGAAAAGTGACGGAAGGGTTTGCTGCGGAGGGGAAGGCAGCTCCAAGATTAAAGGAAAGGATTTATCTGGGTGGAGTTGAGATTTATCGGGAATACAGTGAGGCAAATCAGGCGAAGGTGCTAGAGCGAGAGACTTTGCATGTGATGGATGATGAGCACCGGATTGCGGTGGTGGAGACGGAGACGGTTGATCGGCGGGAACAACCTTTAGATTGGAATGGGAGAACTGCGTCGAGGATTCGCTATCAGCTAGGAAATCATTTGGGGTCAGCTAGTGTTGAGCTAGATGATGAGGGGAAGATGCTCTCTTATGAAGAGTATTATCCGTATGGGAGTACAGCATATCAGGCAGGGAGAAATATGGCTGAGGTTGGACTGAAGCGATATAGGTACACAGGGAAAGAGAAGGATGAGGAGAGTGGACTTTATTACTACGGAGTGAGATATCATGCATGTTGGTTAGGACGATGGATAAATGGTGATCCATCTGGACTGTCCGATGGGGTAAATATTTTTCAGTCTGTTCACAGTAATCCGATAGCACTTAAAGATAGCTCAGGATATAAAGCAAGACCCAGCAGAAGGGAAAATCCTGGAAGAAATTTCGGTAGAAACAAAATCCTATTCGGAATAGTTGGAATAGCAATAGGAGGGGCTATTCTTTTTTCTGGAATAGGTGGAGTGGGAGTAACATTCATTGGAGTCAAGAGTCTAGTAGTTGGTAAAACGGCGACTGTAATGGGTGCCATGCAGTTTTTCACAGCAAACCAAACTAGCATTTCAGATCAATATAAATTTGATAAGGCTATAAATATATCGCTTAAACTGAGTACAAGCCCAGGATCTTTGGCTGGAGGGCTCAGTAGTCTGCTGCTGAGCCCGGTGGTGAAACTAACGAATCCAGACGTTAGCATGGAAGATACGCTGATGATGGGAGCCAATATTGGTGGATTTGCTCAGAATGGGATAGGAATTTTTAGTCGTTGGAATTCGTTTTTTATTAAAGGAGACATATCATCAAGTGCTTTTTACTTTTTGACTGCTAGACATGCCTATAAAGCTAGAGAACATGCTTCTGCTTTGAAAAATGCATCGATCAGTTCAAATAAACAAAAAGCATTAGCTACTCACTACAGGGAATTCTCACTATTCCTTCAAAACAATAAATCTAATAAATCGAGCAATGAACGGGAATCTTTATGGAAGGGTATTTCCGAGAAGGAATTAAAACTCACTACCCGAAAGTCTAGAGTAGGAGCTAATTCTAATTCTAGTTCATCAGTGAAGAAGCTAAAGACAATCTCTGAAGACAATTCACTAAAAGAGTGATAAGCGCAAGACTCAAAACTATATTGTCTCTTCAAAATTTTCTGGATAGAACAAAAGACTGCTGTAAGAGATAGAGAAAACAGTATTTATTCTGATTCAGTAGCCTTGACAAATAGTTTAAGACTACGAGTTAATTTGTTGATGTTAAACAGGCAATGATAATGCATAAAAGCATAGAGGAGCTGATTTGTTGATGTTAAACAGATAGTGCCTAAAAGATAGAAGAAGCGCCTGTATCTAATTTCTAAAATTACTCATTGAGGTCTATGAATGTTCTGCATTATCACTAGAAGTATCTCCACTCTAGAAGTTTCCACTCTGTTGGAGCACCTTATTAGTCCTGCCTCAGGCCTTCGGGAAAACATTCATCGTAATGGTTTTGTATTTAAAGGCTTGACAGCTACTCAAGTAAAAGACTTAAGCGAGTACTTAGAAACTCAATCAGTTCAAGGATTTGATATTACGGACTCATCCATTCGCGTTGTTCCAGCTTATCTGCTTAATAATGAGCTTGAATTAGAGAACGCTTTAACTCATTTTAAGGCTGTTATTGAAGAACTGTTCCGTAGCAGTCAATTTTCATTTGTTTTGGAAACGGGATTTTGCCTTGATGGATTAGATAGTGAGCTACAAAATCAGATTCAGCCGCAGCTACAAGCATTGGGCGCAACTATCACCATTGAAGACAGTCCACTACCAGAGTCGCCAATCCTAGAATCTTCCCACAAAGTAAGCGGCTACATCTTTTTTGATGACGGCACACCCGCCACAGGCTTAGCCATCCGCCTAGTCGATAAAAAATTTGGCGGCGCAGGTACCATCCTGGCAGGCAACGAATACGTTGAAGCAGACGGCTCTTATACCTTCTCCTATACGCCTGACACGCTACCCATCAACATCGAAGTAGTTGCTATAGCATCAAACAGCGGCCCAGAAGTCTCTCTGTGCAAAACTATCCTCAATGCTGGAGAAAACCTAGCGCTAAACCTCGTTGCACCCGCAAAAACCACAATCAAAACAGAAAACGGCGAAGAAGAAGTTACTCTCCGTCAAGCACCTGCTCCAGAATTTCAAAGCCTGACTACCGATTTGTCTCAACAGATGCCCCGCATTGAAAGAATCGCCGAGGCAAAAGAAACTGAAGACCAGTGCGATCTCAGCGTACTGCACCAAACTACTGGCTGGGACTCCCGACTCATCGGCCTCACCGCAAAAGCCTACCAAAACGTTCAACCCGTTAACTTATTGCCAGACGAAGAAAGACAAGACGCTGGTGCCGAAGTCCTTTATGCTCTCTATCGCACTGGCTTACCTTTCGATACCGAAAAATTAGCTCTAGTGGAACCGGAAGTGGTCAATAAGGCATTGGACCAAGCTCAAACAGCAGGCCTTATCCAGCTAAACGACACCCAGATAGAGACAGCTAAGCAAAAATTCAAAGAGTTTTCCCACAACACTCGCCTCACACTCAAAGTCCCTGGAACAGTATCCACTGTAGAACAACTCCTAGACCAAACCAGCCTTGATAACAGTGAACGTCAGAAGTTTTCAGACGTTTACTTCGCTCCACAACAAGACGATACTGATTTTTGGCAACAGGTCAAAGCCAAAGGCATTTCCGAAGAAAAAATTCCCCAGCTACAGCTCCAGGGAAAACTCGCCTACCTCACCCTCAATAACGCTAAACTCACAGCCAGCCTTCAGTCTGAAATTGGCTCTTTAGAAAAACTACCCGCCCTTGTCGAAAAAGGCTTTCATCAACCCCAAGCATGGATAAACAATATCCAGAACCTAGCAGCTGGCAGCGAGGACGAACTCAACCAGCTCATTCCCCCTAACTACATCGGAAACACCCCACTAGACCGGCTACAAGCCTACGCAGAAGATCAAGCCCGTCAGGTTAGCCTTAGCTTCCCCAACCAAGTTGTGCAACACATGCTCAACACAAATCAAAAGCTAACTTTGCTCGCCCCCAAAGATGCCGACACAGCCAGACTGAAACAGATCATAAAGCGGGTTTCTGACTTTCTAGAAGCTGCTGCCCCCCTTGGGTACGAGATAGGCCGTACCCCACTTGATCCCTTTGTCGATAAAAACACAGCCGCCTTGAAGACAGCGCTTTCCCTTACAGAGAGTGACCAAAACACAGCAGAATTTGACACTATCCTAAACGCTGTCCGTCAGTGCCACTGTCTCTACCAGCTCACCCCGTCAGACAACGCTCTCGAACAACTGATCCTGGCCAGATTTACGTCTGCTCATGATGTCGTAGCCTACACTCGCCAGCAGTTTGTAGACCGCTTCAAAAATACTAACCTAAGCACAACTGAAGCCGAGTTAATCTACCGCAAAGCTCAACAAATCACCTCCGTCACCGAAAATATGATTGCATTAGCCAATCAGCTAGATACTACCCCGCCCATTCACGCCCTATCAGGCACTCCAGACAAACGCGAAAAAGCTAAAAAAGACTTGATCAAGCGATTTCCTGGCCTGAATAGTCTGGTGAACTCTCTAGACTACTGCGAATGCAAACACTGCCGCTCTGTCCTTAGCCCCGCTGCCTACCTCGTAGACCTGCTCCAATTTATAGAGCCAAAAGACGACGTATGGGAAAAATCCTTCAAAGAGCAGTGGACTCAGCGTCATGCGGGAACAGCCTATCAACACCCCAAGCCATTCGATGTCCTCACAGAGCGCAGACCCGACATTCCCCACATCGAACTCACCTGTGAAAACACCCACACCGCGCTACCTTACATCGATGTCGTCAACGAAATCTTTGAATACTACGTTGCGAACCAAACCTTAGCACTCACAGCAGATGAAACCGCTGTGAGAAACACAGTAGATGAATCTACCGCCGACCTACTTGCTGAACCCCAGTACGTTATCGGCCAAGCCTATAACACCCTCAGTACAGCCAAATATCCCCTCACCCTACCCTTTGATCTCTGGCTAGAAACCGTTCGCCAATTCTTCAACCATTTCGAGCTACCTCTAGCAACGGTTCTAAAAACTTTCCACACCACTAACTCACCCTATAATCAGCTCGCAATCTATACCGAGAAACTGGGCATTTCACCCAGTGAATATGCACTCCTTACTCGATCAGACGGTTCACAGTGGTACCAGTTATATTGCTATGAAACAACAGCAGAAATTTCACCTGATGCCATTGCCCAAACGCTCAGATCCGCTAAAACGCTATCTCAGCGCCTAGGGATTAGCTATAAGGAATTAGTTGAACTGATCAAAACTGAATTTATCAATCCCTACCTCAAACTCACAAAATCCATTGATCTTGATCTAGAGGACAGTCAAGAAGATCCATCGAAAATCCTATACCTGGCTGATCCTGATGCGGGATGTAGCTTTGAAAAGACAATCGTGCAATATGCAAATCGTCAGCCAGCAAAAGCAGACGTCTTTCTTAAACTCAATCTCTTTGTGCGTCTTTGGAAAAAGCTAGATTGGAGCATCTCAGACCTTGACCGAGCATTCACCACATTCGCACCTTCTGGAGCTTCCTCTGACACTCCCCCACCTGTCGCTGATACCTTCAAAGCTGTCCTAACCGGCATCGCACATATAAAGACCCTGAACGAGAAACTAGAGCTTGGTGCGGGACATCATCAATCATTACTCACATTGTTTGGCAATATGCCCACTCGTGGGAACGATTCTCTCTATGTTCAACGTTTCCTTCGGCCCAGCATTACAGAAGGAAATAACATCTTTGCTGCGGAGAATGGCCACTATCTACCCGTCCCTAATATCAAACTTGGCGATGAAAAGCACCTGCTTTCCCTGCAAGGTGCGCTAAGGCTAACAGCATCTGAACTCGAAGACATTTTCAAAGATAGCAATTTAAACCAAGAATCGGACCTCACACTTAAAAATATCTCCTTACTGTATCGCTATGCCTTTCTTGCTAAAGCTCTCAAGCTTTCCATCAAAGACCTAATCTCCCTTAAAGTCCTCTCAGGCATCAATCTATTCCAGCCATCGAATGTCCAACCAGTCAATGGATTAACGCCACAAAAGTCTCCTCAAATTGAGTTCATTGAAGTTGTTCAACAGGTTCAGGCTACTGACTTTAAGCTCACCGAGCTGGATTACCTGCTGCGCCATAAATCACCCGATTCCTATCAACCTAACCTAGAGGCACTAGCCACTTTCAGAAAAAACCTAATTGCTGAAATTAAACGTATCCGTACAGCGTATGCTTTACCCGATGACGCCTCCACCTTTTCCGACGATCTGATACAGCAACATCTAGCCATGGTCATGCCTCCAGATGTGGTAGATACATTCATGTCCATGTGGACTAAGTCAAACACTGGCATAGCCTCTCAAAGTAATTTCGCACAAGACTCAAAAGCATTTTTTGAAAAATATCTTCAGAAAACAGAGTCAGGAATAGGACTGTTTGAATCCGATGAGTATGATGTACTGTTTGCTATCAATGATTCTGATCAGCCCTCTTTGTTGACCAAACGCCAACGCCTAGCAGAGCGCTTAATTCCATATCTGCAAGAAAATCTCAGTCGTCAAGCCATTATTCAACTATTTGCATCTGAGCTAGATGCCGAGGCAGAAATAGTCGAAACGCTCTTAACCGATAAAAACTTATTATCTCTCCAGGTAGGCAAGACACTCTTGGCTAGCCTCATAGAAATCCAGCTTATGGGGGTAAATGCTTCTTACTACAGATCTGAATACATTTTTGAGGGAGCCATCGAGCAGAAACAACTCCAGACCATTCATACCACAAGCCAAGAAAAACAGGGCCATACACCAGACCAGCCTTCAGATGTCCACAGCATCCAGTTTGAAGGTGCCCTAGAAGTACCTACCACAGGAATTTATCGTTTCTATGCAACAGCAGCCAAGGCCGGAATCCAAATAAACCTCACGATTGATCTTCCCGATCAACAAGAGACGCAATTAGGAGAGGGCCAACCTGAGGCAAATAATAAACCGGAAGATTTTATTGGCTCTATGGCGATCGGCACACAAGACAATCAGACATTTGATCAAGCAATCAAGTTAGAATCCGGAAAGACCTACACCTATGAGCTTAGCGTCAATCACATCAACAGTGCTGACTTTACCTTAGAGGTACAGAATCAGGCGTTACCTCGTGGCCCTCTCAGTCGCCTGACTCTTTATCCCAAAACCGTTTTAGAAACCATAGAAACTGTATACCTCCAGCTGTCGAAGGCAGTTCAGCTCATTTCAGGGTTTGCTCTTACCCCTTCAGAAATACGCTACTTTAGCCAGCTAGCAGATCCCTACGGGCAGTTAAATCTGAGCCAGCTACCAATCAAAGAGGCTCAAAACAGTGCTGCCCAGGAACTCTTCAATGGATTCCTTCGTATCGCTCGCTATCATCAGCTCAAGCAAGAGGTCAATGAAGATAGTGATATTCTTATCCAGAAGGTATTTCAGGAACCAACATCAGACAAATGGCATCAAGCCCTTGCAGAAATAACCGGTCGAGACAAAACCGTAATTGAGTCTGTGGCTAGGCATTTCAATATGTCAGCCACAGACCCATCAGCCGATAATTCAACGGTTAATGAGCAAAATCTCTGGCAGATCTGGCAGGCTCTAAAAACCGTGAATCAATTGGGCGTTTCTGCCGATGCACTGATAGATTGGCTCAATATTGTAAACCCAACTGAACAGGCCCAAAAAAGACAAGAGATTATCGAAAATCTACGCAACACCCTAAAATCCCGTTACGATACCGCCGACTGGCAAAGAGTTGCCCAGGCTATTTTCGATCCGCTACGGCAGAAAAAACGAGATGCACTGGTAGCCTACATTCTACATAAAGATAACTTTGAACGCCCTGAAGAGCTGTTTGAGTATTTCCTCATTGACCCCGGTATGGAACCCGTAGTGCAAACTTCCCGCATCAAACTAGCCATATCCTCCGTACAGCTTTTCATCCAGCGCTGCTTTCTCAACCTAGAACCCAAAGTTCATCCTTCTGCTCTAGACTCCGAGCACTGGCAGTGGATGAAACGCTATCGCGTTTGGGAAGCCAACCGTAAGATTTTTCTTTATCCTGAAAACTGGCTAGAACCCGAATTCCGCGCTGATAAAAGCCCCCTCTTCCAAGAGCTAGAAAGTGCCCTATTACAAGGCGATGTTTCCAATGGCCTAGCCGAAGACGCCTTCTACAACTACCTCAAAGGCTTAGAAGAAATTGCCCGCCTTGAGCTAGTCAGTATGTATCTGGAAGAAAATGAAGAAGACAACATACTCCATGTTATAGGCCGCGTCTATAACCAATCCAAATACTTCTACCGCCGCCTAGTCCATGGAACATGGACACCTTGGGAACCGATAACTGCCAATGTTGAGGGTGCTCATGTTGCTGTAGTTGTCTGGAAAGGTGTTCTTCATCTCTTTTGGGTACGGTTCTCACCTCAACCGGGTCAAAAAGATGGCTCTAGCAAAAACAAAGATAAAAAGATTAGAGATATAGAATTTAAAGACTTAGATGATAATCTTCAGAATTATCAAAAAATTGAGCTGATGTACAGCGAAAACATCAATCGAACTTGGAGCCCTGCAAAAACTTTCTCTTTTGAAAAGGAGATCTTACATCCTGTTCCAGAAAAGTTCGATGCGGAAAAGAGTATTTTCATTCACGTCAAGGTAGACAAAGATGAAATTCTCACAATTTTACTAGAAGGCGTTTATTCTGTCTCATACATATCTAGTGCGCGAGATGACGGAGGAAGGACATTTTCTACAGAAATGAATAAAGGTCGTCTTATTTATCGCCTGACTGATAAACATAGCGTTCCTAGAATAACAATTACTCACCCAGAGAACCCGCCTAAAATTCCGTACGCAGAGTCACAGGAAAAAGTACTGAAAAGTTCTGCGACGCATCACAGCGGCAGAAGAAATTTAAGGGTGTCCTTACTCCAAAAGCTCATACTGAGTAGACCAACATCATACGCTGACAATCAATATTCACTCTTACTAACCAGTGAATTGAAACCCTTTTCCAAAGATAAGCTGGAAAGCTTACTCGAACCATTTTTCTACATGGATGATAAGCGGACTTTTTTTGTTAGACCAAGCCTAACTGAAGAAACCATTACCGAATATAAAGAATTTGGCGTAGAGACTACCCGGAAGCTACCACAAGGTTCCGTTATTGATGGAATTCCAAAAGTTGAAAATCATGTTCAAGAGCAGCTGAGAAATAGCACCTTGGTTCCTCGCGATTTGACTTTTCCTTACTCACGACGAAAGATACAACCTTCTCAAGATTGGATGCTTAACCCTGGTGTAGGTATAAAATACAACGAAACCACAATCCTCTCGAAAGAAGGCTCCTTGCCAAACATCTTTAATTTGCAAAAAGAGTTGGCATTGGACACATCCGTCGTAATGCTTGACCCTGAGGTAATCCCAGGAAAGAACGTACCTCCTCAGCTTTTTGACTTGCAGCAATGATGTGCTTACAGAGCACCTAAATAGATCGAATAAGTTTCTACTGGTAATGCAATCTTTCTCTTTTTTCTTATTTCATCCCTTTTAATTGGTGAGGACGTAGTTCTATGACGATTTCCCGTACCTTTCACGGTAGTTACATTCTAAAAAATCAGGCTACTCAAGCCATATACCGACCCCATGCTAAAGTCACGAGCACAAAACAACATAGGAGCTATCAGTTCTTCTCTCACTACCATCCATTTGTATCTCAGCTGCTTAAAAAATTGACTAAGCATTCCGTAGAGGGGCTTCAGTCACTGGATACAAAGTTGAAAGAGAACACCACTATTTCTGATGATGGCATTCAGCCTGATGATTACGACTTGTACAAAAAACTCTACGATCATGCTGTTGGCTTCTCTGAAGAACAACCATACTGGCCCACAGAAATAGTTACGTCACCTGATTCTATTGACAACAAAGAACCCGAATTCCCAGTTGAGAAATTAGATTTTACCTATAGTGGAGCTTACTCTAATTATAATTGGGAGCTATTTTTTCACATTCCAATAACTGTTGCGATTCACCTTAGCAAAAACCAGCGTTTTCAAGAAGCTCAACAATGGTTTCACTTTATCTTTGACCCTACAGACAACAGCGATGGGCCAACACCAGAGAGATTTTGGAAAGTAAAGCCTTTTCAAACGACTGATGTTAAAAATATTCATAAGATACTGACTAATTTATCTTCTAACGAAGATTCCCAACTTTTAGAAGAAACGACTAAAAGTATCGAGGCTTGGAAAGATAATCCATTCCAGCCCCATACCGTCGCTCGCCACCGCCAAACGGCTTACATGCTAAAGACGGTAATGGCCTATTTAGACAACTTAATCGATTGGGGTGACAGCCTATTTCAGCAAGATAGCATTGAGTCGATTAACGAAGCCACTCAAGTTTATGTAATGGCCGCCAATATTTTAGGCCAACGACCAAAAGCGATCCCTAAAAAAGGCACAGTCAAAAAGCAAACCTATGCTCAGATGAGAAAGGGAATAGATGCTATGGGCAATGCTCTACGCCAAATAGAGGCCAATGTTGTATTTGACCTCATGCCTTTTCCAATGGAAGCAACTAATAATCCTCAGCAAAAATCACTCAATAGCATCGGTAAAATTCTGTACTTTGCCATTCCTCAAAACGAGAAGCTGCTGGGCTATTGGGATACCGTTGCAGATCGGTTCTATAAAATTCACAATAGCCTCAATTTACAAGGTACCTTCCGCCAGCTACCACTCTTTCAGCCGCCTATAGATCCAGCCTTGTTAGCAAGCGCAAAAGCAAATGGTATTGAGATAGGTGCTGTCATAAGTGGGCTAAATCAACCACTACCATTAGTACGATTCCAATTATTAGTACAAAAAGCAACTGAAATTTGCCAAGAGGTCAAGTCTCTGGGTGGCAACCTATTGTCTGCAATAGAGAAAGAAGATAACGAAGCACTAGCCCTGCTGCGCTCCCAGCATGAGCAAAGTATTCTCGTACTTACCGAAGGATTGAAATACGCCCAATGGCAAGAAGCTATTCAATCAAGGCTCGCTCTTGTAGAGTCTTTGAAAAATGTAGCTCGACGTTATAGTCACTATCAACAACTACTAGGTATTAAAAAAACTGACTTAGAATCACTCACCGAGATTAACGATTTAAATATTCATAGTTTAGAAGAACTCAACTTCGATTCATCGAATAAATCAAATAGGCAGCCCTATTTTGAAAAAATTCCTTACGGTAATGCAGAAAGTGCTCAAGGAGGACTTGGAGGTGTAACTTCTGGACTTTTGGGTGTTGATGGTATTACTGGTGCTCTACCCATGAGCGCTAGTGAAGCAGAAGAGTTGAGTTTGTTAGAATCAGCACAATTTCTACAGGATATTGCATCAATCGCAGATCTTTCCGCTTCTGGCTTAAGCCTAGTGCCTCAGTTTAACGCTAAGGGGCAGCCTTTAGGCGTAGGGGTTTCAACTGGATTTGGTGGGGTTCAACTTTCTAAAATGACCGCCTTGGCAGCTAGTGCAAGCCGTGGTGTTGCAGGACGAATATCATATGAGGCTAGCAGAGCCGCAAAGCTTGGTTCATATGCCCGTCGCAGTCAAGACTGGATGTTTCAAAGCAATTTGGCACTAGGTGAGATAAAACCAATTCTCAAACAACTCCGGGCAGCTCAGATTCGTGAGTTTATTGCTCAAAAAGATTACAAAAACCATCAAAAACAAATCCAGAATGCTAAAGAAATAGAACACTTCCTCAAAGGTGACAGCACTTCTGTTAACGGCAAGAATCATAAAAAAGTCAGTACCCAATCTCTATATGCTTGGATGAAACGGGAAGTCCGCAGTCTCCACAGCCAGTGCTTCCAATTCGCCTTTGACGTTGCAAAAAAAGCCGAACGCGCCCTTCAACACGAACTCGGAGATCCTTCTCTAAACTACATAAAATTCAATTACCAAGCTGGCAAAGAAGGACTCCTCGCTGGAGAAAAACTCCATCTCGACATCAAGCGCATGGAAATGGCCTACCACGACCAAAACCAGCGCGAATATGAACTCACCAAGCACATCAGCCTTCTACAGCTCGACCCGCTTCAGCTACTTGACCTAAAATACAAAGGCTCCTGCACCGTAAAAATTCCAGAAGAAGCCTTTGACATCGACTGCCCCGGTCATTACTTCCGCCGCATCAAAAACGTTGCCGTTACTATTCCCTGCGTTACAGGCCCCTACACAAGTATTAACTGTACCCTCACCCTTACGAAAAGCACCATCCGAAAAAGTGCCTTAGTGGGTAGCGATGGGTATGACCGCGCAGGGACAGAAGATCCTCGGTTCGATACCTACTATGGCAGCAGCCAATCCATCGTTACCAGTACAGGTCAAAGCGACAGTGGCCTCTTTGAAACGAACCTACGCGACGAACGCTATCTGCCATTTGAAAATGCTGGCGTGGATAGCACATGGCAACTTTCGCTACCTGGAAATCCACAAAATGAAGAGCCTATACAGTTCGACTACAACACTATTTCTGATGTCATCTTGCATTTTCGCTATACCGCAAGAGAAGGTGGTTCGCAGCTGAAAAAAGCCGCGATCACTAGTTTAAAGAACAAGCTTGATGAAGCAAATTCCAAAGCCAGTACCAGATTATTTTCAATTCGTCATGAATTTCCCGCCGAGTGGGCCAAATTCAAAAACTCAAAATCTAGCGAACCCTTACTGACCATAGCCCTACGTAAAGAGCATTATCCCTTCTGGATGCAAAATCATTTGGATCAGCCTGTTTATGATGTTCAGCTCTCTGAAGTTAGAGATAAACAGTTAAATGAACTAGGCACGCCTGACTCTATACCCAAAAAGCTAGTTGAGGATACCTACACCCTCACACTGAGTGACCGAGATATGGAAGAGCTTTGGCTAGCCATTCGCTGGAATAAGTCTGAGTAGGAAAGTCCATTAACGGTAGACATACCCCTCATCTCGATATCTACGCTTGCTCTGATTTTTACAAGAACGACCCATGAATAGCTATTCTTTAGACGATTTTGGCAAATACGAAACCTTAGCAGATGCAGAAGCGACTTTTGAAAATGCGATCGCCCAAATCCTCAATAAAGGTGGTGGTCAGCTCAGCATTCCTCAAAGCACACACGAAAGTTTTACACCCCGAAATCTTCAACAGCAAAATAATCCCTTGTATGGAATAGCGTTAGGAGAAGACCTTAACCTAAACCGTCAGCCAACAGTAGGTGTAACCATTGTCGATCAGCGCAATGGGTTTGAGCGTACCTATTTACCTCCAGCAGGTTGTCCTGAATCAGAAACCCTTTTTGGCAATGCTAGCTCTATCCTAGAGCGTACATTATCTCAAAATTTGCCTCATCAAGGCAGTTTTATGTCACGAGGGATTTTCTCGCGTTACTTAGGGGGTGGCTCCTCTTATGCGCTAGCCCTTAATAAAAAACTTGAAGAAGAGAAACAATTAGGAGATGGTCACAAGGACAAGTTTTACGTACATACTCATCGTGGTCTCTTCATCGGACAGGAACTGGCCTTAAATGGAATAGCTGCCAAGGTCAAAGTCAGTGAGACCGGTGAAGAATTGTACGGTAATCCACAGCAAAATCTAGCTTACTTTGTCGCTAATACTCCTCACACAATCCGAAAGGAATCATCTGTCTATGTGGAAGGAATACAAGATGCACTAACAAAAATTCTTGTCGATGTAGCAGCAGGTAATGGTCAGAAATTCTACATATCAGAATCTGATAAAGGGAAAATTTTACCAGGGCAAAGCTTAATCATTCGCACAGGTGTTTATATAAAAATAAGGCATCTAGGTATAGATAGACACGGTCGATATTTTATTCCTGAAACTAATCCTAATCTTATTCAAGGAGAAAGTATATACAGCAAAAATATTGTCGGTGGACTAATTATCACAGATACGGCCAACTGTGATAATCAATCTCCCTCGCTAAAAATTGTCCGTAGCTCTTATGGAGCGGGAGATACCTTTGGAACTTGGAATGAGCTGAACTATCAAAGCAACATCATGTCAGCTGGGGGTGATGAAGGTGGCGTAGGCAACGCATCTGAGCTGAAACAAGATTTAGACTGTTTTTGGGGCGTAGTCGAGAAGTGGGATGAAAACAAGAGAGAGCTAATATACAGAGAGAAGAGCCCCGTACCCCAAAATCCTCACAAGCTTGGGACATCTCGTCCTTTGATTAATATGAGCAAAAGAGGATGGATTCATCAGGGAAAAGTTTTAGTAGTTGCCCCTGGTGTAAATTACTTACGGTCTGGGAAACTGCAAAATGAGATAGAGACTACAAAGACTGGTGATAAGATTAGCCGTATAAGTACTAGCTTAGTAGTTGGAAATAGTGATGCGAACTGGGATGAATCAATCGTTGGAAAATTTTTTGCAGTTAATGAGGAGACAGAATATTACGAAAATGGTGACGATTACTACCATGCGGAAGGTGGAAAGATCAAGAGTTATAGCCAAGCTGCAGGAGAGAAGACAAGAGTTTATCGTTGGTGGCACATCACCGATTTTGAAATAAGAAAGGATAATAAATTCAATTTGTATATTGAACAAGTTGTTTGGGACAACACTCTTTTCGTGAAAGGAGGCCCATCCTTATTCTTAGCAGAAAACTATACTTATTCTGCTGACCGTACGCGAGAACTGTCATACATTATTGCACCTGGTGCATGGGTTACTGATGTGCGAAAGGGTGTTGCTATTCCTAGTGCTGGAAGAGTTGGCTTGCCGTCGCCAATAGAAGAAGAACGGGTGCTCAAATTAGCTCCAACTTACAACCATACAGAACCTGAAGTAGAAGCCGCTAGAAAACCGTTGTTTGAAGCTGGAGACCTAATTACTAATGCACCTGGAGCTGAACCTTGGAATCCTACCGGATTTAGGTCTAGGCACTTTTCTGGATTTCCAACACAGAAAGAAACAGCTTCTTTTATAAGTAAGAATTTGGGTGCAGTTCAAATGAGCGCAGGCCTAATTGTATCAGATGCTCATCCAGGCAAATCTCTGGACGTTGTGCTTGAGAAGCAAAAAGATCGTAAGCCTTCTTTCAAAACAGGTGTTGACATCACAGCAAGCACTAAAATCGGACTACTCATTCATGATCGCTTTTCTAGAGCGGGTATTGATATTACCAATAACCCAGCTTCGACATATAGCGATGCTGATAATATTTCTGGCGATTTATCCAAAGCTGGTGTCCGAGTTTCGGCTAAAACAGATGCTGCGCTCGATTTGTTATCCGCGCTTCCTGATAGAACTCAATTAGTCAGATGGAAATGGTGGCACGGGTTCAGCCAATTTTCTCTAACCCGTGTAGACAACTTTACAGATATTCCTTCCCAGGGAAACTGGTCGATCATTATCAGCAAAGGTAACAACGACTACTTCGCAACTATCTTTGGGGGAAATGAAAAAGTCAAGACGGCTGACAGAGAACGGTTTAAGTTATCTGAAGCGACGGCTAAAAAAATATCTAATTTTTCTAATTTTTCCTCTCTAGATCGAGAGGAAAAATATAAGCTGATTGAAAACATTGCTTCTGATACTGGTTTTTTAATTCCTTCTGGCAATCCTTTCCATGCATCTCTTTCAATTAGACCTTGGACGGGTGACTTCATCTTTTCAAGTGGTTTCCCGGATGGCGGAAATATAGATCTAAATGGAAAAGGCTCAATCAACCACAAAGGAATTTCCAAAACAGCTGTACCGGCCAGCAATCTACGCGGTATTAATATCACACCGCAGCAAGACTCTATACCTGGGTATTTCTTTGTTTCTTTTAATACTCTAGAGATAGATGAGTATTACAGTATTCAGGCTGAAACTTCCTGGCTTACTCAGAAAGCTATTACGAAAAAAACTATAGAAGGTTTCCAAGTTAAATTTGACGTTCCCCCGCCAGAAAACGGCACTATTGACTGGCTACTTATACGCTGACCTGGGGAAGTACCCTTATGGGTGATATGAAAGAGATCGTTCAGTAGTGTACTAATTCTTTAAATGATCCAGGTTGTTCAAAGCCTTGTCTTTACTGCTTATCACTACCTCCTCGCATGAAGCAAAGCCTTTTTGCTGATACTTCACTAATCTCAAATCTCAAAAACAAGGGAGAAAATTATGACCATCAGTGAAGCACTGGGTAAAGACAAATCGATCAGACTTACAAATGAACGGAAAACCCACGTTCCGAAAGGGGACGGACTATCATCTGTATGGGAGCGTTTTGTTTCCTCTGAAAACCCTTTGAGTTTTTCGGATTAACATCAATATAGCATCGCTTACCATAGGGTCATCTTCAACTATCTTTAGATAATCTTCTGATGGTGTGAAAAACTTCTCTAATAAAAGTAAAGCTCTGTTTTTCAAGGCTTCATTCTCGATGACAATTTCTGCAACTGCACCTTCGTTAGAAATAATTGTCGCGCTCCTTATTTCTAAAAACTTTTGCACTGTCATATTAAGCCCCACTTTTTTTCCGTGAGATTTCACTTGCACGATGGTTCTTCTTGAATGCTTGTGCTTTGGTCGAATGTTCTTTTTCAGGACGGGAAAAAAAATACGCTCAATTAGCTCCTCATAATCAGGAAATAGCTGGCTCTTTTGAATGATAAGAACATCTAATTTCCCAGAAAGGAGTTGATTGTTGAAACGATTATCGGTGCTTTCTTGTTTTGCTATTCCTTTAGCATTCAGAGTCCCTAGAAAGCTCTCGTTTGTCCAGTCGTCATTTTCTGCTGAGCTCAGGCATACCTTATTCTTTCTTAAGTAAACGAACAGATTGTATCCGCTTTCTACTTTTTGAAAGAGCTTGATAGAACGATAAGGTTTCTGGCTTTCAATCTTTTTCTTTTTTCCGGGTTCTTTCCTTTTTTCGAGCTTGTTCTTACTTTTGGGTGGCTGTACATTTGTACCTCTTATTTTTTGATATTCTTTTCTATCAACCAACTGAGGCCAGCGAAGAGTTAACAGAAGGCTGGACAGATCAGTGCCAATCTCTTCTAAAAGCATCTTGTTATCAGACGACAGATTAGATTTTTGGGATATTAGGTGTCTCAAAATAAGTAAAGCCATCTGCTCGGAAGACCTCACCATCAGATAGTCAAAGGCTTCACAGGCCACATCTACTGCAAAAAGGCTCACCTTATAGCGATCGCACATGCGAATAGACTTGATAAAGTATCCCTTTCTACTTCTCAAAAAGACTAGTACCTCTATACAAATAGGATCAAACTTCTCCGTATTCTCTAGCTTTTGAATCTGATTGTAAGGTGCTAGTCCTGGGAGAGCGTTTTTGACAATATTAAAAAAGCGCTTTTGAAAAAGATGGAGCTTCTGCCCTCTGCTCATCTTATTCCAGGCTAAACTATAGGCCCCGAAAGAGGATCTTCGCCGGTTACAGGCTTCTCTCTTTTGTGGGTCTAGAGTTGGAAAGTGGGCAAAGTGGGCGACCTTTATATGCCCATTTTTGTATAGAACGGGTTCGCCGCAGACGGTGCATCTCAATCCTAGCAATGCATATGACGAGTGGGTTACGCGAGGATCGTCAGCAGAAATTATGCCACTACCTGGGAGATAAAGCGCTCTTGCATCTACTGAGGGTGTTGTCATAGAACATTGCTAGGTGCATCACTAAAGCAATATTTCCCATCTTTTCCTTCCCCTTCCCCCTCCTCACTTACACAATTATTTATACAATCGCTTCAATGTTCACCGTTCCATAGAATTCTGTCTGTCTAACGTTCCAGTATTGCTGTCCTAATAAAAGACCGAGAAGCAGTTCAACAGGTTGCAGCTTTGTCCTTTCCCAAAGTATCCAGAAGTCAGCCTGCCCTCCTTCTTTCCGTAGTGCTCTATTAATGTCCTCAATCCACCCTTGAACATCTTCTCCATGGGCGACGGCGATTGCCTGTTCAAAAGACTGCCCCTCCCCCTTGTCATCAATAATGGCGTCTTTAATCTCCTGTCTAATCCGCTCTCGCTCCTCATTGCTCAGTTGCTTCTTCCGTCTTTTCCTTCTAGGCGCTGATACCAGCTCACTTACCAAATTCTCAGTCGAGAAATTAAAGGTATCCCTGTCCCCGACGATCTCGCCTAACCAATCGGTATCCAGTGTAGGTTCTTGCCCGTGAGCCTCAATCTTCTCAAACACCTCATCGGCTTTCTCACAAAACCCGTCAACATCTAGCTCAATCGTCTCCCCGGCCAGATGAAAAAGCGCAGCAAAAAAGACGCCTTCATCGGCCCCGTGTGGCACCCTCCCCCTGGCTTTTTCGACCAGTTTCTCTTGAAACTCACTGGCTCTTTTCCTTGCCAACTCCATCTGCTGCTCAGACAACCTACTCATGCTGATTCTCAAGCGCACAGAGCGGGCATAACCTCACAGGCTGCCTAGCCTCCCTGACGATTAGCTCCTCGCCAAACTCAACTTTGAGCAGTCCAATAACCTGCTTAATATGCGCCCTGAGCTGCCTTTGCGGCACGCCCTTCAAATGCTTCGGCTTGACCTTCTTCACCACCGCCCCATTCTCGGTAACGCAAAACTCAATGGCATGAATGGGCCCGTCAGCGCGGTCACGATAAAAGACCATCGCTACCTCAGGGGGTTCCGTGTACCCCAGCAGGGGAAAATCGACCTCCTGCACCCTATCGCATCGCTGCCGAGTTCTTTTCTTAGCAATATTCTGCGGCCTGTGCTTATAGTACGACCTGCGCGCGCGACAAGTTTTGCTCACCCAACAAGGCTGAGCCTTAGCGAAATCAATAGATTGAGCAGCACAGCGCTGACACTGAGTGTTTTTCTTCCTGGGCATAGCCGAATCAAAATAAACGTAGTCTGACTTTAGTCTGACAACGCCTATAACGTAGCAAAGAATCGGCCCATCTCAACATCGGATACCCCTGGCCTACCGATATCCTGGCCTTAATACAGCCCTATGGCTCCTCTCCTGCTCGCATCCCTATCCACGAACCAGAGAGAGCATCCAAGCCCAAAGCAGCTAACGCCTTAGAACGCAGGGAATGAATAATCACCTCATGAGTGATTTACACCATGACATCATTATACCATTGTGCCCACGCATCAGTGCTGAATTAAACAATTACACAATGATGTAATTATACAATCATAATTTTACCTAGCGCCCTCATTTCCCAAGTGTATAAAGACATAATTATACAACCGCCACCCAGTAAGAACGCTTTCAAAGTTATACAATTACCTAATTATACAATCTCTATATCCCTATTTATTGTTGCACATCAGCCTATTGTTTGCTAATTATACAATCAGCACTTTCCACCAGTAACTCGCTGCCACCCCCTAAGGTTATATCACTAGCCCCAGCGCTCATCACATCAAACAGCCAATACCCAAAGACCTCAAAACCTCATTGTATCTGTACACAATTGTATAATTATACAATTAGCCAATGATGTGTTTATATAGGGTGAACGTTACATCATGAGCTAATATACGCCTTCAAAGGATGAGGAAGAAGCGATGAAAATCCTGGCATGTTTGTCCCTAGCGGGCGGGCAAGGCAAAACAACGACCGCGACCTTGCTCGGCAAACACCTAGCCGCCGCAGGCCACACCGTCCTGGTAGTGGATGGCGACCCGCAAAGTAACCTGACGACATTCCTGGGTCACGAAGTCGCCCAAAACGAACCGACCTTGCTCGAGGTGATGAAAGCGTCCGTCGAACTAGAAGACGCGATCTACGAAACCTCCATCCAAAACCTGTACCTGATCCCGTCCGACGACGGCCTCGACAACGCCCAAGAGTATTTAAGTACGACCGGCATGGGCGCAATGGTCTTAGGCAAACGCCTTTCAAAAGGAGAAGGCACCTTCGACATTTGCCTCATCGACTCCCCACCCCAGCGTAGCCAAATCTGTAAATCCATCATCGGAGCCGCAGACCGCATCGTCATCCCATGCGAATCCACCGTCAAAGGCTTTGGTTCTCTTGTGCGTACCTTAGAAGCCGTCAACGAACTCAAAGACCTGGGCGCATCAAACGCCGAACTGATAGGCGTAATTCCCTTCAGAGACCGCTGGGTTGGCGCTAACCAAACCCAAGAAAGCCGTTCAGTCATCGCCGCAATGCGCGAAGAAGTCGGCGAATCCCTCGTCCTCCCATCCATTCGCGAATCAGAGAAATTCAAAAAAGCCATCAGCCAGCAAGCCACCCTGGCAGAACTCGGCGTCCCCGACCTGGCCTACCCCTTTGACGTACTGGTCGAGCGAATCGAATCGATGGAGGCTGTAGCCGCATGAGCGATATGCTAAACCGCATCAAGCGGCGCAACACAAGACCGACCGTAGAGCGCAATACCTCCTTAGTCCAGCCCACCGAAAGCGCCCAAGCTGCCGAGGCGATCTCACCCGCACCCGCCGCCGCCGTTCCCGAAGAGCTAACACCCGCCCCTCAACCACCGGCAGCAATTCTCTCAAGGAGAGGCTCCGCCAACGCACCTGTGCAAAGTGCAGCAGCAGGCGCAACGGCTATTGAAGCAGAACTAGCTGCACTGCCGCAGATCTCCCAACGGCGCAATATTCGCCTAGAGGTAGACCTAGAAGAACGGCTAGTGAACTTTTGCCAAGAGAACGACATCACGGTGGAAACGTTTCTAGAAGCGTGCTTTGTCGAAGCAGAGCAAAACACAAGATTCAGAACAGAGATGGCCACCGAAGCTAAAAGCCGAGTGAAGCTCCGCAAGCAAGCAGGCAAACTACGGCGAGTGCTATCGCAGCTGAGAAAGTGATTTTTTGCGATTGTATAATTATGTAATTATATAATCGGCTCAGTGTGCAATCTCCTATTCGAGAGGATTGTGCGCTTTTCCAAAGGAAGGGTTATGCGATCTTCCGACGGAAGGGCTTTGCCATCGCCTATTTGAGAGGGTTATCGAGAATACTCGCGTACGAAGAACACAGGCCCGGCCTTCCCTGGCTGATTTTTCTTCAAGACCCGAATCAATCGATTCCGCAGCGTCTTTTTCTGAGTTAGATAGTCGTGGAGTACAATCGCCATTTGCTTGCGCTCGGGGTCATCCTTGCACACCACAATTCCCCCGTGCTGAGCACCATTACGATGCAACGCTGCAAAATCATCTCGGTTAAAAGTCACGACACAGCGCTGATCTGCTGTCGCATCTGCCAACACCTGCTCGTCGGGAATTCCCTGGTTGGCGTTGCCTGCTTCATAGGACGTGAGAACGTTATAGCCTAGACCCCGAAGCGCTTCTACTAACTCAGCTGCTAAGTTCTCATTGGTATAGAGCCTAAACATACCAATTGTCATCGCTGTGGTGAGAGTCGATGAGTTGATCAATCTCAGCTTTGTTGGCCCGATAGTAAGCCTGCGCAGCGAGTAAATCGAAATGAGTCAGGCCTGGGAAATCTTTGAGAAGCGCCTCTTCCGTCATCTCCTGCTTAGCCAAAGAAACCAGTGTCCATACGGCAATGCGTGTATTACGTACCCGAGCATGACCGCCACAAACGCCCGCTGTCTTTCGGATAGTTTTGGTAATCAGCATGGATTGCAGTAGCGAATAATCCTCAGAGGAAAGGGCACTGATCGTCTCCGCTAAAGACTCTACTTGCTTCGCATTCATACCTCCTCCCCCTAATTATCGTTGTACTTTCAGCGCCATATCCAAACCCTTACAGCCATAACTGCCCCTGATTATCGGTACAGATGAATGGCTTGGGAAAAAGGATGCCACCATTATGACAAATAAACTGTGAGCCCTATTGCCACTGCCTTCTTGCTAAACTATTGTATATTTATACAATGATGTAATTATACAATCAATGAAAGTCAGTTATATCAGTACTTTTAAGCGTTGGCTTCGCCTCCCCATGGGAAATCGCCTCCTGTGAGATCGCTTCTTTCCGGCCTCTTTTAGCCCTGTCTCCCCTTGCCTTCTCTTCTCCCCTTCGCTAGCATGGTTGCACCACTATATTTCTATTTTCTACATAGAAAATGAATCTAAGGCAATGAACCGAGTCATCGCAGCGTTGGTCGCCCAAAAAGCAAGCCTCCAGGTCGAGGAAGCCCCCGATGCCTCCAAGGGTCAAAACGTGGAAGCGATTCTCCCAGGGAGAGGCTCCGCCATCGCCCCCGAGTCGTTAGAGATGGATATGCAGAAGGCCTGGCAACGCCTAGCCGATGAACCGCTGTACATCTTGGAGGTCGAAATCTACA
>ERZ1740067.471-NODE-471-length-32168-cov-7.616604_pt1 | contig 32168 bp, 26 predicted proteins | sample MGYA00581736_ERZ1740067 | MGnify/ENA primary metagenome ERZ1740067 (study PRJEB43018, sample SAMN04849236) | marine metagenome | isolation source: floating plastic debris | place: Pacific Ocean | collected 2008-08-27 | study: EMG produced TPA metagenomics assembly... | reverse complement strand
ACCTTTTGGGTGACGGGCTACGCGACGTGCTTGATCCGAAGGCAGGCGAATGATGCAGACCCTTCTGGATGTCGAAAACCTGTGGGTCAAGTTCCCCACCCGGCAAGGCGTTTTTGACGCAGTACGCGGGATCTCTTTCACCTTGGGAAAAGAACGTCTTGGCATCGTCGGTGAAAGCGGCTCGGGCAAGTCGATGACCGGCCGCGCCATCCTGCGGCTGATCCGTCCGCCCGGCATTGTCGAAGCCGATCATGTGAAACTCGACGGCGTTGACCTGCTGCGCAAATCCGAAAAGGACATGCGCGCTGTGCGCGGGCAGCGCATTTCGATGGTGATGCAGGATCCCAAATTCTCGCTGAACCCGGTGATGACCATCGGCGCACAGATCATCGAGGCGTATCGCCTGCACAACAGCGCATCGAAAACAGATGCGCACACAAAGGCCGTTGAGATGCTTGAGGCCGTATCGATCCGCAACCCTGAGCGCGTGATGCGCGCCTATCCGCACGAGATGTCTGGCGGGATGGGACAACGGATCATGATCGCGATGATGCTGATCCCGAACCCCGAAATCCTGATCGCGGATGAGCCGACCTCGGCGCTTGATGTGTCAGTGCAAAGACAGGTTCTTGATATCATGGACAAGCTTGTCAAAGAGCGGGGCATGGGCCTGATCTTTATCAGCCACGATCTGAACCTGGTGGCCGATTTCTGTGACCGTGTGCTCATCATGTATGCAGGCCGCATCGTTGAGGTCTGCGATGCCGATAAGCTGCACCAGGCCAAACATCCCTACACCCAGGGACTGCTGAACTCCTTGCCCCGGTTGGATGCGCCGCGCGACCGGCTTGAAGTGCTCAAACGCGATCCAGAATGGTCCAAAGCCCAAAGCGTGAGTGGCCGCGTATGAGCATGCTGCAGATTGAGAAGCTGAACGTCTGGTTCGGCCGTGATCGCGACCGTGTGGATGCGGTGATAGACGCCACGTTCGACGTTGCCCAAGGCCAAAGTTTCGGGCTGGTCGGCGAAAGCGGGTCGGGCAAATCGACAATCCTGCGCGCGATTGTCGGGCTTGCGCCGACCTGGTCCGGCCATATCGCCGTTGCCGGCGCGCTTATCGGAAATCGCCGCCCCAAGAGCTTTTACAAGCAGGTACAGATGGTGATTCAGGACCCCAACGCGTCCTTGCATCCGCGCCATTCGGTGGACGCTGTTCTGGGCGAAACGCTGCAACTGCATGGCTTTACAGATATCGACGCTCGGGTCGTGAAACTGCTGGATGACGTTGGCCTGGGTCAGAAATTCCGCTTCCGCTACCCGCACCAGCTGTCGGGCGGTCAACGTCAACGCGTGGCCATCGCCCGCGCTCTGGCGCCTGAACCGGAACTGCTGTTGCTGGACGAGCCGACTTCGGCGTTGGATGTCTCCGTGCAGGCGGAAATCCTGAATTTGCTTGCCGATCTGCGACAAGAGCATAACCTGACCTACCTGATGGTCTCACATGATCTTAGCGTCGTGGGCCATATGTGTGATCGGCTTGCCGTGATGAAAGATGGCGAGGTGGTCGAGACCATGGATGTGGCCGCATTGCGTGCGATGAAAGCCGAACATCCCTATTCACAGCATCTGCTTCAAGCTTCGGTCTGAGGCATCATTCAACAGGGGGATTATCATGTTTCATGTCAAGACAAGCCTGCTTGCCGGACTGATGGCCAGCGCTTTGGCCGTTGCATCCGTGCAGGCCGCAACACCCGACAACATGCTGGTGGTGGCCCAGAATATCGATGACATCGTCACGATCGATCCGGCATCTGCCTATGAATTCAGCTCGGGCGAATACGTCGCCAATACCTACGACACACTGGTGCGCTATGACGCGGCGGACACAACGGTTCTGGCCCCTGCCCTTGCCACCGAATGGCGCGTTGATGCCGACAACAAGACAGTCACCTTCACCTTGCGCGAAGGTGTCACCTTCCATTCTGGCAATCCTCTGCGCGGTGAAGATGTGGTCGGCTCATGGAAGCGGGTTGTCTCGCTCGACAAGGCACCGGCCTTTATCCTGACCCAACTGGGCTGGACCCCCGACAATATCGAACAGATGGTCACCGCCGAAGGCAACACCGTGACCGTTCGCTATGAGGGCGATTTTGCACCGTCATTCGTTCTGAACGTGCTGGCCGCGCGGCCCGCCTCTATTGTGGATATGCAAACCGTCATGGCCAACGAGGTCGACGGCGACATGGGCCACGCTTGGATGAACCAGAATTCTGCAGGCACCGGCCCGTTTGCGCTGCAAAGCTACCGGCCCGCCGAGATCCTGACATTGCAGGCCAACCCTGACTATTATCAGGGCGCCCCCGCGATGGAGCGCGTGGTGATCCAGCACAATCCCGAAGGCGCATCGCAGCGCCTGTTGCTTGAGAATGGCGATGTGGACATGGCCAAGAACCTCGATCCCAACCAGATTGCGGGTCTTGACGGGGTCGACGGTGTCACCGTCGAAACCTATCCGCAAGCCGCTGTGCATTGGGTGTCGTTCAACCAGAAGGTTGATACGCTGACCGATCCTGCCGTTTGGGAAGCCGCCCGGTATCTGGTCGATTATGACGGCATGGCAAGCAGTCTTCTCAAAGGTCAGATGAAAGTGCATCAGGCGTTCTGGCCCGATGGCTTTCCCGGCGCCTTGACCGATACGCCCTTCAGCTACGATCCCGCCAAAGCACAGCAAATCCTTGCGGAGGCCGGGGTTGATCTGCCGATCAATGTCACGCTCGACGTGATTTCGGCACCACCTTTCACAGACATGGCGCAATCGCTGCAAGCATCCTTTGCCGAAGGCGGCATCAACCTTGAGATCGTCGCAGGCACCGGCGCGCAGGTCATCACAAAGTACCGCGCCCGCACCCATGAGGCGATGCTGCTCTACTGGGGGCCCGATTTCATGGACCCGCATTCCAACGCCAAGGCTTTTGCGTTCAATGCCGATAATGCCGACGACAAATATGCCTCTACGACCACATGGCGCAATGCGTGGATGCCACCAGCCGAGATGAACCAAAAGACGATGGCGGCCCTTGCCGAACAGGACGCCGAAGCGCGTTTGGCGATGTACCGCGAATTGCAGCAAGAGACACAAGCCAAGGCCCCATTCGTCATCATGTTCCAAGCGATCAAACAAGTGGCCATGCGCGACGCCGTCACGGGCTTTGTCAACGGGGCCACGTCTGATTATGTCTTCTATCGCCTGGTCGAAAAAGAGTGACCGACACGCTCTCCGCCGAGGCGGTTTATGCACAGTTGCACAAGGCCACCGGGGGGCGGCTTTTCACCGTGACCGTGCTGGACCGCGCGGCGGGTCTGGCTCGCCGCGTCTACAGCTCGCATCCCGAAACCTACCCCGTGTCCGGCACCAAGCCCATGTCACAAGGGGCATGGACCGATATGGTCGTCGAGCGAGGTGAGGTTTTCGTGGCCAATACGGTGGCCGAGTTCGCGATCTATTTTCCCGATCATGCGGTCATCGAAAGCCTTGGCTGCGCGTCGGCCTTGAATATCCCGATCACACAGGGTGTCGTCATAGGGACGGTCAACATTCTAGACCGCGCGCAGTATTTCTCGTCACAGGTTGTGAACCATTGCCTGGCCCAGGTCGAGGCCCGGCACGCACCGTTGGTTTCAGCACTCAAACAGCACGCCCTATAAGCTGCCGCTAAGCGATCAAGGCCAGACACCGCGCAAGCAATTGCGCGTTTTGGCGGTCTTCGTTGAAATCGTTTTCGACCTTGCGGCGCGCGGCGGTGGCCAGCTGTGTTGCAAGCGCCGGATCCTGAAACAGCGCAAGGATATTTGCGCACAGCCCCTCAATGTCATGTTCATCAGACAGCAGCCCGCTTTCACGGTGGCTGACCAGCTCCGGAATGCCAGAGTGACGGGTGGTGCAGACAGGCGTACCCAAAGCCATAGCTTCCATAAGCGTCACCGGAATGCCCTCCTGATCGCCGTCAGATGCGGTGACGCTGGGCACCAGCAACGCGTCTGCCTCGGCAATGCGGTGCAGCGTTTGCTCATGCGAAAGTGGCCCAAGAAACGCAACGCGGTCTTGCAGACCGGCGTCAATCACCTGTTGCTGAAGAGCGTCCGAAAGCGGGCCGTCGCCGCCGATAGCATACTGCCAGTCGATCCCGGGATGGGCCGCGTGCAGCATGCCAAGCGCTGCAATCGCCACATGCAGCCCCTTCTTATCAACCAGACGACTGACGCTTAGCAACTTGTAGGGGCTACGCGGTTGGGGCGGGAAAAAAGCATATTGCGCGACAGGGATCCCAAGGTGGTGGGTCGCCACACGCTCGGCAGGTGCGCCCGATTGGACCAGCAGATCGGCAAATGGCGCGTTCACGGTCAGATGAAGATCACCCTCGTCGAAAAGCCCTTCGTAACGGCTAAGACCACTGCGGCGGTGTTCGACGCTGACATCTCGTCCGTGAAAAATAGTAACCAGCGGCGGGCGCCCGTGCCAACCGCGTTGCGCCCGAGCAACGGCCGCACCCCGGTAGCCGAAATGGGCAATCACCAAATCCGCGTCACATGTCCTGCGCCACAGATCACGACGCAACCGCGCGACAATGCGGTCCGCCCATCCCGTCGGCAAAAGTCCCAAAAGCAAAGGCTTTCTGCGCGGCCAGATCACGATCCGAACCTGCTCAAGCGCTGCACGCACGTCCTCTGACAACGGCGTATCCGGTGCGTAATCCTGACAGGTGACGGTAACCTCATGGCCTTGTCGCACCGCATAAAGCACCTGCGTGGTGACAAAGGTTTGCGACAACGCGGGAAAGACCGAAACGCTGAAACAAATTTTCAACGGCCCACCTCCCCTACCGCAAGCGCCGGTTCACGCATCGCTTAACGCATCCTGTCGGGCGATGGCGCTTTCCAACACCGACAGAAATGTCTCGTGCTGGCGATGAAAATCAAGCGCAGGACGTTTTGCATACTCCAGCGCTTTGGCGGACAGATCAGCATAAGCCGCCTCGTCGAACCAAAGCGTGCGCAAAGCGTCCACCCAAACCTCGGTCGGGGCATCATGGGGCAATGCAATGCCCCCCGGCCCAATCGCCTGCCCCAAACCACCCCGGTCCGACCCCAGAACCGGGATCGCGCTGCAATGCGCCTCAGACGCAACACGGCCCCAGGCCTCTTCCCACTGGCTGGGCGCCAGCAGTACTTTGGTGCGGCCATACACGGTCGACATATCCGAGGTGCGCCGCATGAATGTGACATTGGACAGGGCATCAATCTCGGCCATGATCTGATCGAAAAGCTGGTCCCACAAGGTCCAGGCCTCGACAAACAGGAACGGGATATCAGGGCACGCGCGGGCCATATCCCGGGCAACCTCATAGCCTTTCTTGGGGTGGATATTCACAAGCGTTGCAAATTCGCGTGTGGTCGGACCGGCATAGTGATCGAACTGGATGGTTGGCGTAATCACCGTGCAATCGATCCCATACGCCGTCTTGTAAGCCTGTGCCGTGAAATCGGAATTGGCGATGAACTGCGCCCCCGGAATTGCGCTGACATCGCCTTCGTTTTCCTCAAACTCGACATTGCGCAGATACAGCACGCCCGGCACGCCAAGGGCGGCAAACGCCTTGCCCACCGCAGCCGAGCGACGCGTCTGGATCACCACAACCTCCGGGCGAAAGCGCTGCACAGCAGCCGCGATGCGCTGCGGCTCGGTCGGCTCCCAGGTGCGCATGACCTCATACCCTTGGGTCGTGTCCACACTGAACGGGCGTCCGGTCAATTTGCGTTGCACTTTCATGCGAAAGCCAAAAACGCCACGCCCGGAAAACCCGCAATAAACGGCGCAGTCATGCCCTTTTGCGAGGCTTTGCCGGATCAGATGATCGGTGCTGTTCTGGGTGCCGCCGCTGGCTTCGGGAAGCCAGCCATTTCCGCCTGCAAAGAGAATACGCATCGAAGTCTCCTGGTAGATATCAAAGGGGGTCTGTTGCATCTCAGCTTGCACCACCGCCAAGAAAAGCACGTTTCAGATGCGCACCTGCCGAAAGCGCAGACGCTTTCAGCGTAGGGGCCGCCTGATGCAAAGCCTCGGCCACACCATCAAGCTGTTCGGTCCAGCTTAGGACATCAGCTGCAAAAGGATCCGGCTCGATCTCGCCAATGCGGGTGACGCTGTTGGGCTGGCCAAGCTCGGCAAAAGTCTCCTCGAACTTAGGCTCATAGGACACGGGCAAAACGGGCGTGTTGGCGCAAATCGAAAGGATCGCCATATGCAAGCGGCAGGCGATGACGCCATCAAAGCCGCGCAAGACCTCAATCAGGTTTTGCGGCGTGTGAAAGGACCGGTTCACCGTCACATGAGCGCGCACATCCTCAGGAAGCGCCGCGACAAACTCCATCGCGACGGCAGAATCGTCGGTCCAGTATTCCGGGATGCCCTGACAGGTCGACAGGAACGTCACCTCGGCCCCCTTTTCGCGCACGAGCGAGATGACAGCCGCGCAAATGGATTGCTTGAAAAGCGCCGCCCCCGTTTCCGGATCACGCGCACCATAGGCCTTAAGCTTGCGTACCGCGATGGCGATGCGCAGCCTATCATCCACCGCACGACCGCTTCGAACGCGCCGATCGGTCAAGGTCGTCGGACCGGGCGTCCAAAGGGCAAAGACAGAATCCGCCACCGCGACGACAGTGTCAGATCGCCCAGTCAGCGCCTCGACATGAACACGCGATGTCTCGTGGCGCACCAGGATCAGGATCATCTGTCTCAGCAAGGGCGCCAGCGCGCGGGATCGGAAATCATCTGCAAAAGGTTCAAAAGACTGGGTGAACGCCGCCATCGGCTTGCCCAACTGGCGGTTCTTGCGAAACTCAAGGATCCGGCGGCTGTAGTCGTATTTGCTTAGCAGATACGTCCCCCCCGTTGTCAGCACCAGATCTGCGTCCAGATACGGTTTGATCGCCCGCATGACCTTGGTCGGAAGCGGCAGGCCAAGCGCCACCAACAGCCGTGTAAGGCTGACAGATGCCGACAGATAAAGCGTTCGAACCAGCAGATGCTTTCGGTAGGGTCCGAATAGCTTTTTCGACAAACGCACCACAAACGTCTCGTCCATCTTGAAAGACGGCAGCGGGATGAAGGTGATATCCGGGTAATACGGCGCAATTGCAGGGACACCTGAATCGGCAAAGCTCAACTCGGCCTCGGGGAAAGTCGCAAGCACGATGTCGCGCAGCGCGAAGTTGATCGCACTGTCGCCGCCATTCATAAAGACGCAATTCTCAACGATGATCTTCACGCTAGATCGCCCCCGTCTTTGCATGCGCCTGAAGGCGGCGGATCACTTTAAGAAGAAGACCCCGCAGCTCGCCTAATGTCTGGCGGCCATAAGGCGTCAGGCTAAGGGCGACCGCAAAGGTCAGATAGCACAGCCCCGCCCCGCTCAGCAGTTTGAGAATTGCAGGCTCCGGCAGGCTATCGCGCACCAGCAAAATTAGGGTGTAGGTCGCAAGACCCGAACAAAACAGCGGCAAAATGCGCGTGCGCAGGCTGTCATTGCGGATCGGGCCTTTGCGGCAAATCAGCAGCCAAAGCGGCACCAGCTTGGCGATGCTGGTGCTGGCATAGGCCAAAGCCAGCGTGACTACGCCGTATTGCACCCCCCAGACAAAGGCCGCACAAGAGACCGCCGCCGAAAAAAGCCCCCACCACGCCATTTCAGTCGTGCGTCCCTGACTGATAAAAAGCCAGCCCGTCGGATTTGCAAGCGGCTGCGCCAGACCCGCAATGCCAAGCGCGGCAAAGATCGGCGCACTGTCCGCCCAATGGGCCCCTAACAAAAAGGGCACGGCCGTATCTGCAAGCGCCGTCAGCGCTGCAACCCCCGGCAAAATCGCCAGTTGCATCAGGCCAAAGACGCGAAAAAAGGCGTGGGCGTAGCGGGCCGGTTCATCCTGCATGCGCGACAAGACGGGGATCATCACCTGCGACAGTGGCTGTGCGACGCGGCTCAGTGGGAACAGCAAAAGCTTGTAGGCGCGGTCATAAAGACCCAGCGCTGTGCTGCCCCAGACCCGTCCAATCAGGATATTGTCGAGGTTGCGCGAAAAGAAGTTTGCCAGCTTGAAGCTGGTCACCCCTGCGCCAAAGCCAATCAACTCACCCGTGCCGGGTGCCATGGCCGGGCGCGACGGTGTCCAGGGAACCCAGATCCACACCAGAAGCGTGCCCACGCTCATCCCAGCGATTGTGCCTGCCACCAAAGCCCATGGCGTCGGCGAAATCAGCGCCCAGATGATCGACACCGACAACGTCACCACCGCCACAATGCTTGCGTTGATCGCGATGCGCCCAAACACCATTTGCCGGTTGAGCAGGGCAAAATGCTGCGCGCCCAAGGCGCTGATAAACATGCTGACCGCCATCACCCGGATCAGAGCCGTCAACTCAGGCGCGCTATAGAACCGCGCTATAAGTGGCGCCATCCAGATCAGCAGCAGTGTCAGCGACAGACTAACCGCCATATTGATCCAGAAAAGCGCATTCAGCTGCCCATAGGTAAGCGTCTTTTTCTGAATGACGGCCTGCAAAAGGCCCATTTCCTTGAACATCGACAAAAAGACAATGACCGGACCAATCATCGCGATCAGACCAAAGTCATTTGCGGTCAGCAACCGCGACAGAATGATGACCGACCCGATCTGACAGGCAACCGTCACGCCTTGGCTCAGCGCGGTGTAAAAGCTGCCGCGCAGGACTGTGCCGCCATAGCTGTCCTGTGCGGCGGTCTCTACCGGATCGTTGGGGTTGCGCTGGGTCATGCCGTCTCGGTGGGTCAAATCGGATTTGCCTGACCTGAACATACCGCGCCGCCGGCTGCGCGCCCTTTACGCAAGAGCGGTGAGATTTCAGCGACTTCCCGCCGCTCCCTGCCCCGGAAAAAGCGAAGTCTTACCGGAAATGCACAGCAATCATGCACTGCGCAAAGGCAGGCGCTGTAGCCGGGTCAGCCTCAACACGCCCAGAAAACGGTCATCTTTGTCAAAAACGGGCAAATTGAGGCGAAATGGACGGATTACCGCCGATTGCGCCTGCGAAATCGGCTGGCTTTTGCGCGTGCGCGCGTAGGGCTTTGACACCCGGCAGATCAACAGCGACCGTAGTCATGTGAACACTTACAACGTGGGATCGCTACTCAATGAATATACTCGTGGATGAACCAGCCGGGCTGAACGCCTTGCCCATGGACGCCGGACATGTCCGCGCGACACGTGTGTTGTATCTTGCGCATGATCTTGATGATGCCGCGATCTGGCGACGGGTGCGGATGCTGCGCCTGGGTGGCGCCGACGTAACGCTGATCGGATTTCGCAGACGCCAAGGGCCCCTGCCGGGCGACGCGGTTGTGCTTGGCCAGACCCATAATGCCCGGATGGGACAACGTATCGGGGCCGTGCTGCGCCATCGCTTGAACCTCAGCAAGGTGCTGACCGCCGCTGGTGCGCCCGATGTCATCTTGTGCCGGAACCTTGAAATGCTCGCGCTGGCCGTTCCGCTCAAACACCGGTTGCGCACGCACCGGCCTGTGTCGCTGATCTACGAGGTGCTCGACATTCACCGCCTTATGGTTGGTGACGGGCTGGCCGCAAAGTCTCTACGGTGGTTTGAACGCAGGCTTTGCCGCGAGATTGATCGATTGATTGTCTCGTCGCCTGCATTCGTGCGGGCCTATTTCGAACCCCACAAACAAACCGATGCCCCGGTGAACCTTGTCGAAAACAAGGTTGTGGCCGACGATCTGTCGGTCTTTGAACAGCCCATCACCCCACGCCCGGTGACAAAGCCGTTGCGCATTGGCTGGTTCGGGATCCTGCGATGTCCGTTTTCATTGAAATGTCTTGATGCACTGGCGCGCGCGCGGCCCGGACAGTACCGCATTATCATGCGTGGCAGACCTGCGCTGGATACGCTGCGCGACTTTCATGCCATCGTGCAGGCCAACCCGGATCTGGTTTTCGAAGGCCCTTACGCCTATCCCGGCGATCTTGCCACGATTTACGGCGAGGTCGACATGGCCTGGCTTGTGGACCGCTATGACACCGGGTCCAATTCCGACTGGCTACTGCCCAACCGCCTTTATGAAAGCGGGCTCAACGGCGTGCCGCCCATAGGCCTGAAAGGCACCGAAATCGCGGCCCGCATGGCCGAGCTTGGGATCGGAACGATCCTGGACAGCGCAGACATTGACGCAACGCTCAACGCATTTGACCAGCTTGATCCGCATGATGTCGCACAGCTTCAAGACGCAACACGCGCAGTCGCACGGGACACCTGGCTCGTCGCATCAACCGAGGCCGAAAACCTTGTCTCGGAACTGGCACCGGACGGGCTGGCGTTGCTTGAAAATCCGATGCAGCACAACGATGGCGTTCTCATCGTCGTGCCAACTTTGAATGAGGCAGCCCATATCGGCGATGTGATCGATGACCTGGTGCCGTTCCTGCAACGCCGTCTGACCGCTGGCGCGCCAACGCGCCTTGTCGTTGCCGATGGCGGGTCGGTCGATGGCACCGAAGATATCGTTCAGGCCCGGATAGAAGCGCTCCCCGCATTCGACATCCATCTTTTGCCGAACCCCGGACGCCTGCAAAGCGCCGCCCTCAATCTTGCGGTGGCGACCCATGGCACAGCCATGGGATGGCTGGTGCGGCTCGATGCGCATGCGCGCTATCCCAGCAACTATATCGACACGCTTCTTGACGATGCGATCGCGCATGGCGCAGACAGCGTTGTGGTGCCGATGAACGCGATTGGCGACACGGCCCTGCAGCGCATGATCGCGCTGACGCAGAACACACGGTTGGGCAACGGGGGATCCGCCCATCGGATCGGCGGAGAGGGCCGCTTTGTCGATCACGGCCACCACGCGCTGATGCGGCTTGACGCGTTTCGCACCGTTGGCGGCTATGACACCGCGTTTTCCCATAACGAAGATGCCGAACTGGACCTCAGGCTTGCCAAGGCGGGCGGGCGCATCTGGCTGACCGCACAGACCGAGCTGGATTATATCCCGCGCGCGTCCCTCGGCGCATTGGCGCGGCAATATTTCAACTTCGGACGCGGGCGGGCACGCACGGTTCTGAAACATCGCCAGAAACCACGGCTGCGCCAGATCGCGATGATCGGCGTAGCGCCTGCTGTCGCGATGACGGCTTTGGCGCCGGTTCTGGCCCTCTTCGCAGCCCCTGCCCTGATATGGCTTGCCGCCTGTCTGCTTGCGGCGCTGGTCCTTGCGCTTTCGCAACAAAAGATCCCGGCCCTGCTCAGCGGCGTCATCGCAGCCGTCATGCATCTGGCGTGGTCTGCAGGGTTTTGGCGGCAGGTCTTTGCAAAACCGGGCGCACCGCAGCACGAAAGCGTTGGTCTTGCGGTCGCCTCCGCCCCGATCGAGCACGTCGCCGTGGGGGTCTGCACCTTCCAACGCCCTGCGCTAAGCCAGACCCTGCGCACGCTTGAAGGGCAGGTCTTGCCGGATGGCACCAGCCTGACGATCATCGTGATCGATAACGACACAACCCCAAGCGCGCGCGATATGGTTGAACGGTTTGCAGGCCTGTCGAGCCATAGCGTGATCTACCGACACGCACCGGCGGGCAACATCTCTATTGCGCGCAATGCAGCTTTGGACGTCGCGGACGAGCGTGGCTTCAAGGTCTTTGCCTTTATTGATGACGATGAACTGGCACCGGCCGATTGGCTGCGCAGGCTGGTTGCACGGCTGTCGCAAGGCGACGCGGATGTCGTGGTCGGCCCGATCCGCGCGATTTATGCGCCGGATGCACCGCGCTGGATGCAACGCTTGCGACTGCATGACACCCATCCCGAACTTGGCTCGGACGGTCGCCCGATTGCCGGGCACAGCTGCAATGTCATCATGGATCTCAGCGTGCCTGCATTGAACGGACGCCGCTTTGATTTGGCGCGCGGCATCTCGGGCGGCGAAGACACCGCTTTCTTCAAAGACGCCGCCGAAGCCGGGGCGCGTCTGGCCCTGGCACCGCTCGCACGGCTCGACGAACCGGTCACACCTGCGCGGGCGCGGCTCTCGTGGCTGTTGAAAAGACGATTTCGGATGGGCCAGACCCATGGCAGCCTGCTGCGCAAGCACCAAAGCGGCGTCGTTGCGCACCTGACGATGTTGCCGCTCGCGTTGAGCAAAGTTCTCTACTGCGCGACGGTTGCCCTTCTGGCCGCGCCGTTTTCGGGCACGCGCAACGCAAACCTTTTGCGCGGGGCGTTGCATTTCGGCACCGTTGCCGCCCTGATCGGCATCAAGGATGTCTCGATCTACGGGCATCGCAGTACGAAATCCGGCAATACCAGCACGCCCTGAACCGCTTTATGGGCGTCTCGCCAGACTAAAGCGTTGATATACGACCCAAATACCCCAGCTGCTGTCTTTTTGAGCGAATGCGAAGCAAAACCGCAGCATGTAGCTAGTCAATTTAAAGTAAGATTTGGTTGGTGAAACAGTCTCATTTGACTGTAAACTCTCGAAACAGCGGGATGGGATCGCTCCCGCGCACGGGGAACACCTTAGGGGATGTGATGCGATTACCGGTTTTTCTATTGGGATTTGTCGTGGCTGTTGTGGCGGCGATAATCATTGGGCGCGCCGCTGGCTTTGAGCCCATCGCACTGATCGCTTTTGTCATTGCTGTCGTGATCGCCGTGCAATTGGCCTATGTCGCGCTGATCGCGCTGCTTGCCGCCGAACACAAAAGTAAATCGCAAGGCTCTGCCAAAGACAAAACACGACCCACCGAAATGTCGGGTGAGCCGGACGCCTGAATTCAGGCACCTGCGCGAAGATGCTGCACAGATCTGCGGCAGCCCCTTGCCGATCCCACACGATGAACCATCCCACTGCTTGGCGCGTCCTGGGCGATCTTTTAGAGTTCCCACGACGTCATAAAGTGAGCGCCAATGCCCCCGTCCCAGCCCCCGCCTGTGTCCGCATCCGTGTCTGTCATCATTGCAGCCTATAACGCTGAAACAACACTGGCACGGGCGATCCGCTCGGCACTGGCCGAGCCTGAAACGACCTAAGTTTTCTTCGTTGACGATGTCTCAGCCGACGCAACGCGCGCTGTGACGCGCGCCGAAGCCGCAAAAGATCCCCGTGTTCACCTGATCGAGATGCCCGTCAACAGCGGGCCCGCCGCTGCGCGCAACGGCGCCCTTGACGTAGCGACGGCCGATTATGTTGCGGTGCTGGACTCAGATGATGTGTTTCTGCCCGCCCGGCTGGCGCAATTACTGGGCGGCGCCCACACCCAGATCATCGCCGACAACATCGCCTTTGTCACCCAGACCACCCTGCACACCCTTCAAAAGCAGGACTGGTCCCACATCACACCCGAATTCACGCCATTGAGCACCGCAGACTTTGTCCGCGGAAACCTGCACCGGCCCGGCGTGGCACGCGGAGAGCTTGGGTTTCTGAAACCACTCCTGTCGCGCGCGTTCCTCAACCGCCACGGGCTGCGCTACGACCCCGCCTTGCGACTGGGCGAGGATTACGACCTTTACGTCCGGATGCTCTTGGCCGGTGCGCAGATGTCTTTGACGCGGCGTCCCGGCTATGGCGCGGTTGTCAGACCCACCTCCCTTAGCGCGCAGCATGGGGCGGCGGAATTGACCCATCTGCAGGACGCCCTGACACGGCATCTGCGCAGCGCCGGGCTGTCTTCGACGGACACAGCCGCCATGACAGCCCATCTCAGGCAGGTGACCGATAAACGCGATCACCGCGTCTTTCTGGATCTGCGCCGCGCCAAAGGGCCCATTGCGGCATTGCGCTATGCGTTTGCAGGCCTCAGACGGCCGTGGCGCATCGCTGCAAAAATCGCGCAAGACAAATTGCGGATGACGGCAATGGCAGGAGATGTGGCGCGCAACGGCGACGTGCGCCTGCTGCTGCCAACCGACACGTCAGGCTTTCGGTAAAATCTCGACGCGGGCCTTTTGAGGTACCGGCGTCCTCTGTGCTGTCTTAGCATCCAGATACAGCTGCGCCGAACGCCATATCGGCGCATAACCCAGCGTGTTCAGCCCTGCCGATCCAATGGCGATAATGTCCAGCGGGCCGCGCGTTGCAAGCCGCGCAAGGCGCGTGATGCTTTCGGCGTGGGTGTCGGAAATCCAGATGGCATCAGGCGGCGCTTTGACCGCCCCGCTCGCATCACCTTGTCCCAGAATGACGGTCTGTGCGTCGCCAGGCTGCGCCCCAGACGGTGCCCTAGAACGCCCACGCGCGCGACGCTCTGCAAGGCTGGCGCGAAGCTCCTTAAGCAGTTCCGGATGCCGCAAAAGATGCCCGCACGCGGCCCAGATCTTTCGGGCTTTTACCGCATCGACAAAGCGCTGATAGCGCAAAGCACGCACCAGCCCGGCCCGGCGCTCTGCAAGGATCTGGTGCAACTCTGTGTCTGCTGTTGTGGCGTTGTCATGCGCTGCAATCAGCCGTTCCAGCGCCGTCACGCTCAATCGATGCGAAATCGAATGGGCGTGCCTGCGATAGAGATACATCGGGTCGGCCACGGCCATAAAGCACGCGCCCGAGAGCAAAAGCCTGCCATAAAGATCGAAATCATCACCAAAGCGCAGCGTCTCATCATACCGCATGTCCCCCAGAACGCTGCGCCGAATGATCGGTTTGAGATACCCAAAGGACGCAAACCCCGACCCCGCAGTATCACTCCGAAAAAAGGCGGATGGAGTCACCCGAATGGTCGCATCATCGACGTGGTCGCACAAAAGCGTCTGGCCCGCTGTTTCCGGCGCGCCAAAGCTGACCAGATCATCAGCGATCAGATCTGCATCGTGGCTTTTCGCATGGTTCATAAGCCGGGCGATACGGTCCGGATGCACCAGATCATCGGCATCCACAATTGCCAGCCAATCGCCCTGCGCCGCCTCAATCGCGGCGTTGCGCGCCCCTGCAGGACCTTTGTTTTCGGTCAGGGCAACCGTCTTCAGCCGTGGATCATCCTCAGCCAAGCGGTTGAGAATTGTGACACTGTCATCGGTGGAGGCATCATCGGCAACGATCACTTCAAGCGCGCCATAGGACTGCGCCAGAACGGATGTGACCGCAGCCTCAAGATACGCCGCACCGTTGAAGTTCGACATGACCACCGACACAAGCGGCAGCGCATCGCGCGATGTCACGACGTTTCGCTGGACCGGATGGCCGCCGGCAGCGTCTGCGCCAGAATGGCAATATCCGTCGCCGTGCTGAACTTTGTCACATAGGCGCGGTCATATGCGATGCGGCGCTGATAGGTCGTCGTGTTACGGCCGCTCACCTGCCACAAACCGGTGATCCCGGGCCGCGCGCGCAGATAAAAGCGGCTGGATTTGCCATAGCGCTGCAGCTCGTCATTGGGCACCGGGCGGGGACCGACCAGGCTCATATCGCCGCGCAGCACATTGTAGAGCTGGGGCAACTCATCAAGGCTCAGCTTGCGAAGCACATGGCCCACCGGGGTCACGCGCGGGTCGTCTTTCAACTTGCGGGTCTCTTCCCACTCGCGGCACGCATCAGGGCTGCGTTGCAGATGGCGTTTCAGCACTTCATCGCCATTCACGACCATGGTGCGCAATTTGAGGCAGCGAAACGGACGATTGCGATATCCGACGCGCCGGTGCGGATACAGCACCGGTCCGGGCGACGAACTATAGACCAGCAACGCAAGCCCCGCGATCAGGGGCGAAAAGACAATCAGCATCGTCAGCGCCACCGAGACGTCGAAAGAGCGCTTGGTCCACCCGCCAACGGGTGTCTCGAAAGGGTTCGATTTGAGCCAAACCGCAAGGGCCAACATCGTTGCAACGGACCCTTTGGCGGGCGCGTGGTCTGTATTGATCGCTTTCATCCGTCTACATCCTTGTCTTTAATCGCCCGTCGCCGGGCCGTTTGACCTGCCTCAAAAAGAGGCATGGACTATCGCTTGGAAGGATCGTTACTCATACGCTTGTGACGCCTGGGCGCCGCCTTGCTGGAACTCATGGACCTTTTCTTTCAAGTCACTGCTAAGAAGGTATGACAATTTCTGCAGATGCAAACGCCAATGTGACCACAGGCAAAGCATTGCCGAGCCTTTAGGCGAGTTTCGCTTAGTTTCCGCACATCTTGGCTCAGGAAGTGCGCAGCTTTTGATTTTTTGAAAACACCGATGCACAAAACAACGGCAAGGCTCTGATCTTTCGCGCAATCTTTTTTAAGGATATTGCGACTCACCTTTAAGGTGAGTCGGTCACTTTCAGGAACCGACACCGTGGCAGAGCACATTCATGGCCCCCTCAAGCCGCCCCGCCTCAAGGCATCAAAGAGCTTCTTTGAATGCCTTACGCTGCATTGCAGCGTCCCGCTTTGATGACAGCGTATGATCCCGATATGAAACCGATGCGGATCCTCTTTGGCAGCGCGCATCCCTACTTCCCGCAGATGTATGGTGGCGCACAATCAAGCACACACGAGCTTGTCACCCGGCTGCGCGCGCGCGGCCATGATGTTGCCGTTCTGGCCGGGCTGACCGGCGATGGCTGGCTTGGGCTGCGCGCGCGGGTTCTGCTCAAGCTGAGCCGTCAAGGCTATGTGCGCGATGACAGTTTGGGCTACCCGGTCTTTCGCGCCTGGTTTGCCGACCAATTGGCCCAGCGTGTGGTTTCTGATTTCAACGCCGATGTCGCCATCTTTCAGTCGCGCCTGCCTGTCGCCATGGCTCAGGCGATCGACCGCGATAAAACCCGCACCTTCATCTATCTGCGCAATGTCGAAACGGTCGATCTGGGCGGTCCTTTGTCGGCGGCGACCAAGACCGGCTTTATCGCCAATTCGCATTTCACAGCCAATCGGTTTGCCGAAACCGATGGCGTCACCGCCCATGTGATCCACCCCATGATCGAAGCGGCGACCTACCGCGTCACGTCCTCCCGGCAGAACGTCACATTCATCAACCCGCACCCCAACAAAGGTGTCGATGTCGCGTTGCAGCTTGCCGCCGCCTGCCCTGATGTGCCTTTTGTTTTCGTGCGCGGATGGGGGCTGACCGCAGATCAGGAAACGCATCTGCAAACCCATCTGGCCCAGCTGCCCAATGTGACCCTGCGCCCCGCAACGACCGATATGCGCAGCGTCTACAAAGACGCGCGGATCGTGCTGGCGCCCAGCCAATGGGAAGAGGCTTTCGGGCGGATCGCAGCCGAAGCACAAGTTAGCGGCATTCCTGTGATCGCATCTGCCATTGGCGGTCTGCCCGAAGCGGTAGGCGATGGCGGCATCTTGCTGCCTGCCGACGCTCCGATCGCAGACTGGGCGACCGCGTTGCGCCACCTTTGGCACGATGCTGCAGAATATGAAGCCGTCTCGAACCGGGCCTTGGCCCATGCGCAACGCGACGAGATGATCCCGGAGCGGCAGATCGACCGGCTCCTGGATATCCTCAGGACACCGCAACAAAGCGTTGCTCAGGATGGCGGCACTTTGCGCGTTTGATCGCTTGAGGGCTTTGACGACATATCCGGTGACACGGCCGATTGCGGAGTTTCCAGCGTCGGCTGGGGCGCCTGTCCCGACATCTGTTCCGGCAAACGACGAATGGGGATCGTGTCATTATCTGTTGGTGCGCGCAGCGTCACCTCAAGCACATCCCCCCCTTCGACGCGATCATCGCGCCCCACGTCAAATGTCTGCGGACCTTCGGGCCCGGTGCGGGTGATCTGAAACGCCGCTGACGTCATCGCAGACAGGCTGACAACGCCAGTGCCTGTGCGCATCGAGTCCGAGAAAAGCGCCGCTTCGGTTTCCATGCGGATCCGCAATTCGCCAATGGCCGCACGTTGGTCTTGCAACCCCTGAACCCGGTCGCGGTTGCGCTGATTGGTCAGATCCAACCTGTCGCGCCGGGTTTCATTCAACTGCTGTTCGGCATTCAGACGCGCGGTTTCAACCTCAAGCAAACGCACCTGCTGATCGGCCACTTCACGTTTGAGATTGCTGGCGCGCGCGGCGGTCGACAGGCCCCGCTCGACCAGGGACGAGGCGTTTTCTAGCTCTTCGTCCAAAAGCGCAAGCTGCTCTTGGCGCAGCCCAGCCTGGGTGTTCAGGCGACTGATCCGCTCAAGCAAAAGCGTTTCAAGCTCATCGATTTGCGCAAGGCTTGAAGCCAGTGCGGTGCTTTGCGCCTCCATGATCCGGCGCTCTTGTGCCATCAATTCGGCCCCCATCGGCGTTGCGGCCAGTTCGTCAGGGGTGACCATATCGGTGCCGGCCTCTTCGGCTTCAAGACGCGACAGCGTTGCCAGCCTGCGAAGCAATTCCAACTCCATCACCCGGTAGCTGCCCATCGAGCTAAGCGCGCCGCGTTCCCCGCGCAGCAATTGCGGGCTGACGCTGTCAACCCCGCCCGCCAGACTAAGCGCCTGCAGAACAGTCATGTTGGGCGCATGCGGATAGGCTCCCGGCGCGCCGACATCGCCCAGAATATAGATCGGTGCATACTCGGTAATTGTGACAACCGCCTGCACATCCCCACGCAGACCCATCCGGTCCTGAACCCGCTGCGCGATGTCCATGCTCAGCGCATCCGGCGTCAGTCCCGACACAGACATGGTACCAATCAACGGAAGCGTGACCGTGCCCGCAGCACTGATCTGGAAACTGCCGCCAATCGCATCCCAATTGGCATAGGTTTCCTGAATCGGATCCCAGCGCCCCACGCGCACCTCAATCGTCTGCTGCGCGCCCAGTGTTTCAACCGCCACCTCAGCCGTCTCGGACGAAGATTGCGCAAAGGCTGGCATCGCCAGAAGCAGCGTCAGCACCACCCAAAGCACGCGCCCAGTCCATCCAGCGTCAGGCATTGATCTCAAGCTCCTCATAGCTTCCGGGGCTGATGTAGCGGCGTGCGACGGACAATGTGGCATCCTCAAGCACAGTCGTCGCAAGGCTCTCGCGAAAGCGCGGATGATCCATCAACGCGTCCGCGATAAAGCTGGGCAGAACCTTGCCCCAGGCAATCCGCAGGATCGTCATGTCATAGGCCCATGGATGCGGGTCCGACCGATCCGCAGTGCTCAGCGGCGCCATGTCCAGCAGGATAAAACTGTATTGATCGCGCAGCTCATCGGTCAGTGCTTTGAAATCGACCGGCTTGCCGGGCACCGCCACTTCGCTGCGGCTCGTCCACGCCTCAAGCACCATTTCAAGGCTGGCGGTTTCGACATTTGGCTGACTGGCCGTCTTGCGCAACAGCTTGGGCGTAATGCTCTCGTGGATCACCAGAACCCGGTGCGCCCCGTCGCGGGCCAAATGTGAGGCCAACGCGTTTGGAAGGCCAAACGGATCATCCAGATCAGCTGCAAGCGGCGCGACACCAACCAGCACGCCCCCTGTGGGGCGTAAATTCGCCTCGCAGGCCTGCGCCAGACGTTCCACCGTGCGCAAACGCGTGCGCTGCGCGCTGGCCCCATCGCGGCTTTTCTGCCGGGGCAGCAAACCGGCACAATTCACACCGATCTCCTGGCGCAAGGTCGAGGCCGTGCGCACCGGCTTTGGCAGCAATTCGCGCCCTGCCCCGATGAGCACACCCAAAAACCCGCCCAGCATGAGCCCCGCAAACAGCATCGCTTTTTTCTGCGGGCTTGAGGCCCCTTTGGGCACTGTCGCAGGCGAAATGATTTTGACCGCAGCGATGGGGAAGTTTTGCTGCTGCATCGTCACTTCGAGCCGTGCAAGATAATCGCGGTAGACCTGCGCATAGGTTTCCGAGATGGCCTGAAGTTGTTGCAACCGGCCCCGCAAGGCGACGTTTTCATCCTGCGTCCCGGTGATCGCCCGCAGATCCGAGCGCAAAGACTGCTCGCGGCTGCGGGCCATATTGTAGGACACACGCGCGGCTTCGGTCGATTGTTCCAGCTCGACCTTGATGGTTTCGCGCAGCTGCTCAAGGCTGGCATTCAGCTGACGAGCCTGAGGATGCTCTTCGCCAAACTGCGCAACAAGGCGGCGGTAACGCAGACTTGCATCCAGATAGTCGCGACCAAGCGTCTGCACATCCCCGCCGCGCTGACCGTCCAGCGGCGGTACGGTGATGATCTCTTCGCCATTTTGCGCGCGTTCCAGAAGCGACGCCATGCTTTCAAGCTGTGCTTCGGCCTCGGCGGCATCTGCCGCAGCGGTCATCAACTCGCTTGCCAGTTCGGATTGCTGCTGCTCGGTCAACAGGTTGCCGCGGACCTGAACCAGATCATTGGCGGACCGAAATTCCTGCAGCTCAGCCGCAGCCTGAATGCTCTTTTGCTCCAGAACCTCAAGCCGCTCGCGCAGCCAGTCTTCGGCCTTTGCGGCCACCTCGTTCGTGGTGGCCAGCTGGAAGTTCTCATAAGCGGCGCCATAGCCGCGCGCGATCATCGCGGCGCGGGTGGGATCAAAATCGGTAAAGCCGATTTCGATGACCAGACTGCGCCCCGAACGCGAGACCGAAAGCCTGTCGCGCAGGATTTGCGCCGCGCGGTCACGCTCGGTCAGGGTCAGATCAAAAGGCGGCGCTGGGGCCGCTTCAGCATCCCCGGACGGTGCCGCACCGCTTGTTTCGGGCGGCGCAGGTGTCAACAGCCGCGCAATCGGATCGGTCAGCGACGACACCGCGCCCATGATCTGCTGGGTCACGCCAACCGGCGGCGACAGAAAATCTTCGTCCTGATCCAGTTGCAGCACACCGACCACCTCATAGGCCAGCGCACGGGATCTGATGATCTCGATCTCGCTTTGAATGGCCTTGTCTGAACGCTCCGCATTGGTCAAAGGCTAGATCTCGTTCAAAAGCTCACCGCGCTCTTCGTCCAGAAGAACGTTTTCATCCGCCGTATAGCGCGGCACCGAGCCCAGGATCATAAAGACAGCAATGGCGATCCCGACCGACGCACAGGCCACAACGATCAGCATTTGCCGCCGAATGGCGCGGATAATGCTGCCCACATCAATGCGCGGCTCGTCTCGATACCCCGCCAGCGGATGGGCGTTGTCTTTGGTCCAGGTGATGCGGCGTTCTTGAACGGGACGGGTCATTGGCAGACCTTTTTATAGGTGAACATGCTCATTCCAGCACCGTTTGAGGCGCGCCAAGCGACGGGTGACGCCGTTTCGCGCTGGGTTTTGTCAGATGAAGTGCGTGGCGCACATCGCGGTTGTGATCGAAAAGGCGCAGCAGGATAAAGGCGACCAGAAACGAGCCCACTGTATGAGGCGTGATAAAATCGACCTCGGCCACCGAGCGCACCAGAAACAGGATCGCAAGCCCCGAAAAAAGCATGATCGAGCCGACGCTGCCCTGCCCCAGTGCCGCACTCAGCGGCATCACGAACAGCAAAATGCAAAGCCCGACAACCAGTGCGAGCCCAACAAGGCCAAGGCCCACATAGGTCTCGATCAGCAGGTTATGGAAATGAAAGCCTGTGCGTGCGGTGATATAGAAATCCTGCCACAGCTGTTCTGCAGCAGGCCTGCCATGCACCCAAAACGCGTTATACCCCAAGCCCAGGATCGGGCGGTCAGCGCCAAACACGATGGCCTCGCTCCACAGATAGGTGCGCCCGGTCAGGCTGGTATCACGGCCAAACGCGCCCAAAAGCGCATTGAACGCCCCAAGGCGAAGGCTGGCAAAGCCCAGCACCACGGTGCCGCCGATGACCAGAAACACGATCGCCCGGCGCAACGCAGGCGCCAGGTTCAACACGATCCCCATGAACGTGATCGCGGCAAATGCGGCAATGGCCGATAGCAGCGATGTGGCGGAATCCGACATCCACAGCAAAACCGCACCCAGCGCCGTCGTGGCCAGCGCAAAAGGATGCACCGCGCGGTGGCTGCGAAAGATAAAGACCAAAGACAGCGAGAAAAGGATCGCCAGCGTCGCAAAGTAGCCCAGCTGATTTTTCGAGGAAAACGCCCCGTTGAAGGCAAAATCACCGTCGATATAGTCGTAGGAATAGCCCCCGTTTGCCGCCGAATACAGCAGCACAATCGCCCCGCCAATCGTGCCGCCCAACGCCAAATTGCCGACCGATGTGATCCGCGCAGCCACCAACCCTGCAAAGATCGTGATCCCGTACTGGATGGCGGCGCGCAAAGTCGTCGCGGCCGCATCGCTCCAGACCATCGACAAGGTGAAGAAGATGGGGATGACAAGCAACAGCACGACCGGGCCCGGGCGCCCCAAAACGACGCGCGGCGCGATGATAAAGGGCAACAACCAGCAGCCGTAAAAGGCAAGGATCGAAATCGGACCGAAATTGACCGAATAGGCAAAGACAAACATCGACAACGCGATTGCGGGCAGAACATAGGCGCTGTTCTGCTCGGGATCGACAATCGCGGCTTGGCGTATCTTCATCTGCTTTGCAGCCCATGTTTTGCTGTTTGAAAACGCAAGGAAAGCCCGGACTGGTATGCCGACCGGGGGCGAAAACACGTTAAGACAGGTACAGTTTCCGACGATCGGCCAGGCAAAAGCGCCAGCGACCGCCAGGCTGTGTTCAACATCCCCAGCACATGCGCTTTGCGAGAGAAACGCAAGAAAAACGCACCTTTAAGGCGAGCAAAACAGCGCCTTTGATCGAAATCTAGGCACTCCGGGATGGCAGGTGCGCGGCTCATTGGGTGCTTTCGACCCCTTCGACGCATAAAACCGATTGCTCGAACGTGCAGTCCTCGCCCGGCGCCGTGTAGGCGACCCAATCAACCTCGAGCACCTGCGCGCCCGAGCTTGCCTCAAAGACCCCCATCCAGTCTGTCAGCGTGTCGGTCGACCAAAGGCTCAGATAGATCTTTTGCGGCTCATCCGGCAGATCGCCGCCCTGCACATCGCGAATAAGCGTGCCGTCGATATACCACCGGATCCGGTCCGGCTCCCAGATAAAGGCGTAGTTGCGGAAAGCGCCATCAGCCGCCATTGGGTGCAGATCGGTGTTTTCACTGCTGCGCGCGGTGTGAAAGTTTGTCTGCAAAACCGGCTCTTGTGGCGCGATAAATTCGAAATCGATCTCATTATGCGGGCGATCCTGCGGCGCACCGATGAAAGTAAAGAGATTTGCGTTCATGCCACGGGCGTAGGGCACTTTCATGCGCGCCTCGAAGGTGCCATAGCCAAACCGCTCTTCCGACTGGATCTCACCACAGCTGAAATCGCGGTCTTCCTTGGCGTCTGCGGTCAAGGACAGACGCAAGATGCCCTCCTCAATCGCAACCCGGTCGCGATGCCACAGACAGCTTTGATGATCGCCATTGGCCCACCCGCTGGAGACGAACCAACGGCTGTCCGACAGCGTCTCGAACGGTTCAAAAAAGGACGCGCCGCTTTGCGCTGCAACGCCCATCGGGATCCCGCACGCAAGGGCGACAAGACCGACATATCCGAAAGGTCTGTTCATGGCGTCCCTCATCCTGCATGTTCTTGAAACCGTGGTGTGGTAAGGCTAAATCCGCGCGCAGTCCCGCACAATCGGGCCGCCTTCGCATACGCAGCATTTCGCCGAGCTTTGTCAAAGACCACACGGATCACTGCGAAAAACCGGGCCAGACCCGGCTCAGATCCTTGTCAATCAGCGCAGAAAGCCCTGCATTTCGGTCTGAAAGATGCTGACACAGATATGCGCGTGTTTTTGCCCGCATCGGGCTTGGCGGCTGGTCTTCGGTCAAAACCCGTCGGGATACGAACCCAAACCACCGCCGATAAGCGGCATGCGCAAGGCGCGCGGACAGCTTTCGGTCTTGCCCCAGATGCCGGGCATAGCGCGCACGCACCAGCACCCGGCCCACCCGGTTCAACCGCAAAAGCGTCTTCATCTGCGCGGGGTATTTCGTGCGGTTATGCCAGGCGGGCATGTCATCACGCACCAGATCAGAAACGCCCAAAAACGCCGTCACCCCATCCAGAACGGCTTGCCGGTTGGCATTGAAATCCTCAAAGATCACGACATGCACCTGCTCTGGCCCAAAGACGTCGCGAAACTCGCGCAAGGCCGGCGCATAGGTCGAGCCAAGCAAGATCGACGGATGACGGGTCAGCGTTTTCTCAAAGCTGTCGCTTGTGCGCCCCGATCGCAGCAGGTGCCAATATTGCGAGAACGCCCGTTTGACCGGATCGCGCAGCATAAAGATAAGCTTTACTTCGGGATTGGCCGCCTTGATCCGCGCAGGCGCCACGGCCGACATCAGATAGGTCGTCGTGTCCTCCCCGATCAGCGCGCCCTCAGGGGCATCGGCAAAGCGCGCATCATACCAGGCGCGAACCTGCGGATCATTCGGATCGCGCCAGCACAGTTCGCCCTGTTCGATTTTCAGAAAATCACCATGCGCCACCGGATCATCTGCATCAAAATGATAGACCTCGTTGCGGGCGACCCAGATGTCGGGATGCTGGTCAAGCACCTGATGCAACGTGGTTGTTCCACATTTCGGAGCACCACCAATGATAAAATTAGGCGCCATCCGACGTGCCCCTTTTCTTGCTGCGTGACCCTCCCCGACGCCGATGACGCCACAGAGCGGATGAAAAACGCAACCTGAGCGTGTCGCGATCAGCGGTAGATTGCCAGTTGCGGCAAGATCGGTGTAACGATGGCCACGGTATGGCCTTGCGCCTGACATCGCGGCCTCTTCCCGAAAAATCAGGCAAATTGCCACAATTGTGCCACATTTGCGCCCTTTTCAGGCCCGCTTTGCGTTGCAGCCTTTTTGAATAATCCCCGAAAGATCAAAAAATACGGGGGACAGTGAAGGCAGATCATAACTCTCGCAAAGGGACACAGGCACATGTCACAACCGCAACCACAGCAGCCGCAACCGGCCCCCGCTCCTGCAAAAGAAGCGCAACCCCAGCCGGTCTATACCGACTACGCAAGCATCTGAAACACCCGCCCGGCCTTTTTGATTTGGTGCAGCGCCGGGCGTGGCCGAGGCTCTTTTGACCTCCCCGAAAGACACGCCTCAATTCTGAACGCGGTCTGCGATCTCCCGCCTCCAGGGTCCGTCGCAACCGCGTTTTTCTTTTGCGCAAATGTCGCTAGACTTGCGCCATGGCAGCGATCAGCAGCATCCGAAACCTTGGCCCCGCGATGGAAGACGCGTTCACCCGCGTCGGCATCACATCAGCCGAACACCTGCGCGAGATGGGCGCAGATGCGGCTTATGCCGCGCTTTTGGAAAATGGCTCCCGCCCGCATTTCATCGCCTATTATGCGCTTGTCATGGCGCTTCAGGGGCGGCCCTGGAATGACTGTAAAGGCAAGGAAAAAGACGCGCTGCGGGTGAAGTTTGATGCGCTGAAAGCGGCCAAACATGACAAGGGCCGCTCCGAACTGGAAGCGGCCCTCGATGCGTTGGGTGTCGTGGAAAAGAAGGCTTAACCGACCAGTTCCAGACCCGAGAAGAAATACGCAATCTCTTCGGCAGCCGTCTCAGGCGCGTCCGAGCCGTGCACCGAATTCTCACCAACCGATTCCGCAAACTCAGCGCGCACCGTGCCAGGGGCCGCATCAGCGGGGTTCGTGGCCCCCATCACTTCGCGGTTCTTGGCAATGGCACCCTCGCCTTCCAGAACCTGCACGACAACCGGCGCAGAGGCCATGAATTCGCACAGCTCACCGTAAAACGGACGCTCGGCATGCACTTCGTAGAATTTGCCAGCCTGCGCTGGTGTCAGGTGAATGCGCTTTTGCGCAACGATGCGCAGGCCCGCCTCTTCGAACTTGGCATTGATCTTGCCGGTCAGGTTGCGCTTGGTGGCATCGGGTTTGATGATGGACAGGGTGCGTTCGACAGCCATTTTGAGCCTCTTTTAAGTCGGGGCGGACAGCCCGCCGTTTCAAATCGACGCCCGCCTAGCATGCCGCGCACCCCTTGAAAAGCTGCGATTGACGGCGCGCGTTCCATACGGCAGAGGTGCGCCATGCTTAAGCTCCACGATATCAGCTATTCCATCGACGGCCGCCCTTTGTTTGAGGGCGCATCAGCCACGATCCCGACCGGCCACAAGGTGGGTCTGGTGGGGCCAAACGGCGCTGGCAAGACGACGCTGTTCAAGCTGATCCGGGGCGATCTGGTACTCGAAGGCGGCTCCATCGAGCTGCCATCGCGCGCCCGCATCGGCGGTGTCAGCCAGGAAGTTCCCGCCTCGGCAACCTCCCTGCTCGACACGGTGCTGGAAGCCGATACCGAACGCGCAGCCCTGCTAGCCGAAGCTGAAACCGCGACCGACCCCACACGCATTGCCGACATCCAGACCCGGCTCGCCGATATTGATGCATGGTCCGCCGAAGGGCGCGCCGCCGCGATCCTCAAGGGGCTTGGCTTTGACGATGCCGAACAGCAAATGCCCTGCTCGGATTTCTCGGGCGGCTGGCGGATGCGTGTGGCCTTGGCCGCCGTGCTTTTCTCGCAGCCTGACCTGTTGTTGCTGGATGAGCCGACCAACTATCTAGATCTCGAAGGCGCAGTCTGGCTTGAAACATACCTCGCCCGCTACCCCCATACGGTGCTGATTATCAGCCACGACCGAGGGCTACTGAACCGGGCCGTTGGTGCCATCCTGCACCTTGACGCGCGCAAGCTGACGCTCTGGCAAGGCCCCTACGACCAGTTCGCCCGCCAACGCGCGGAACAGCGTGCCGTGCAAGCGGCAGCAGCCAAGAAACAGGCCGCCCACCGCGAGCATCTGGAGGCGTTCGTAGCACGCTTCAAAGCGAAAGCCTCAAAGGCAAAGCAAGCCCAAAGCCGCGTCAAAATGCTTGAAAAGATGGAGACAATCACCGCCCCCGAAGACGTCGCCAAGCGCGTCTTCACCTTCCCTTCGCCCGAGGAAATGTCGCCCCCGATCATCAACGTGGAGAACGGTGTCGCAGGCTATGGCGACACAACCGTGCTGAAAAAGCTCGATCTGCGGATCGATCAGGACGACCGTATCGCGCTGCTGGGCAAGAACGGGCAAGGCAAATCCACGCTGGCCAAACTGCTGTCGGACCGGCTGGATCCGCTTGGAGGGCGCGTTGTGAAATCCTCAAAATTGCGGATCGGCTACTTCGCCCAGCATCAGGTAGACGAGCTGCATATCGACGAAACACCCCTGCAACATCTGGCCCGCGAATTACCCGAAATGATGCCACCAAAACTGCGCGCAAAACTGGCCGGTTTCGGCCTTGGCGCAGATCAGGCCGACACCGTTGTCGGGCGCCTGTCCGGTGGTCAAAAAGCCCGTCTTTCCTTGCTGTTAGCGACTCTGGACGCCCCGCATCTGCTGATCCTGGACGAACCCACAAACCACCTCGATATGGAAAGCCGCGAAGCGCTGGTCGAAGCGCTGACCGCCTATACCGGCGCGGTTATTCTGGTGAGCCACGACATGCATCTGCTAAGCCTTGTGGCCGACCGGCTCTGGCTGGTCAAAGACGGTGCTGTAACGCCTTATCAGGACGATCTTGAGGCCTATCGCAAATTGCTGCTGCAAAGTGATAAGCCATTGAAAAAGGAAGAAAAGCCCAAACCGAAACGCGCCTCTCGTGACGAGGTTCTTGCGCTCAAATCCGAGGTGCGCAAAAACGAGGAACGGGTCGAAAAGCTGAACGCGATGCGCGACAAGCTGGCCAAGAAACTAGCCGATCCGGCGCTTTATGAACCCGGCAAAGGTGGCGAGGTTGAGGTTTGGCAAAAGAAATACGCCGAAGTGATGAACGGTCTGGACCGGGCCGAGGCGATGTGGATTACGTCACTTGAAAAGCTTGAAAAAGCAACGGCCTAGCGATGGAAGCTCAAGTCATCATTACCGCTTTTGCGACGCTTTTCGTGATTATCGATCCCATTGGCCTGACCCCGCTTTTCGTGGCCCTGACCCAAGGCATGCCCGATCAGGCTCGCCGTGCGATTGCGCTTCGGGCGTGCATTATATCCGCTGTAATAATGCTGGTCTTCGCCCTCTTTGGCGAGGCTGCACTTGGCTTTGCAGGCATCTCTTTGCCCGCATTTCGCATTGCTGGCGGCATCCTTTTGTTCCTCACAGCGCTTGAAATGCTCTTCGAACGCCGTTCAAAACGGCGCGAGGATCAGGCCGAGGATGACCGCCCCGACCCGTCTGTTTTCCCCCTCGCGATCCCGCTGATCGCGGGTCCTGGCGCGATTGCGTCGATGATCCTGCTGACCGGTGACGGTGATGTGATCCAGCTTGCAACCATTTCGGGCGTGATGCTGAGCGTCATCGCGGTTGTGTTCATCCTGTTTCTGCTGGCCGGAAAGATCGAACGTTTACTGGGCAAAACCGGGATCAACGTCGTCTCCCGCTTGCTGGGCATGATGCTGGCCGCGCTATCGGTGCAATTTGTGCTGGACGGCCTGCGCGACTTTGGCCTTGCGGGGGGCTGAAATCGCGTCGCGGCCCGCCTATCTTATGGCCGGTAACCGGAGGCCGACATGAGTTCTGACCAAATCGCGCAACTGATCTATCTAGGCCTGCTGGTCACGGTGATCGCGGGCTATTTCTTTATGCAAAACCGCTTGAAGCTTGGCAAAACCCTGCAGATGGCGGGGATCTGGGTGCTGATTTTCATCGGCGCAATTGCCGGGGTCGGCCTGTGGCAAGACATCCGCAGCACCGTCTTGCCCCAGCAGGCCGCGTTTGTGGACAGCGGCGAAGTCGTGGTGCCCCGCGCGCGGGACGGGCATTACTATCTCAACATTAATATCAACGGCGAACCTATTGATTTCGTTGTGGATACCGGTGCGACAGATATCGTTTTGACGCGCGCGGACGCAACGCGCATCGGGCTGCGCCCCGAGGATCTGAACTTTCTGGGACAAGCGATGACCGCGAACGGGATCGTCCAGACGGCGATGGTGCGCCTTGACGAGATGGAGCTTGGACCGTTCACAGACCGCGCAGTTCGCGCGTCGGTCAATGGCGGGGAGATGTCACAATCACTGCTGGGGATGAGCTATCTGCAGCGCTTTGCGAGCATTCAGATCGCCGACAATCAGCTGGTTCTCACGCGCTAGCTTTCGGCCTTTTTTTCCCAGCGCCCGGTTTCTTGCGACCAGTATTGCGCTGAACATCCGGCATCTGTCAGGGCTTTCCACTGAACGCGCGCCGCTTGCACGGCCGTCTCGTCATTGCCGTCAAACAGAATGCAGACACGTTCCAGCGCAGTCACTTCGGCCTGCGATATCTCGGCCCCATCAACGCACATCACGCAGGCCGGGTCATTGGCCGCAACCGCTTGATCTGTCAGCAAAATCGGCTGATCGGCATCATGTGAGCCACCAGCCCTGCCATGGGGCAAGAACGACCCGTCGCCGATCAACCACAGTTTTTCGTCCAACCAATCAAGCCGCGCCGCGTCTGTTCCGCGCACCGCAACGCGCCAGCCCGCACCACGGCATTTTTCAAGCAGCGTGGGCAAGGTCTGCTCAAGCGGCGTTTGCGTCAGATGATAGAAATAGGCCGCCCCCATCGGTGGTTTGTCACCCTTCGATCGTGTCGCGTACAAGACGGTCCAATGCGCGCACGCCCCAGCCTGTGCAGCCTTTCGGCGCAAAGGCCGTTTCGGATTTGACCGATGCGACGCCCGCGATATCCAAGTGGATCCACGGCATGTCATCAAGAACAAAGCGCTGCAAAAACTGCGCTGCCGTGATCGAGCCTGCTGGCCGTCCGCCGACATTCTTCATATCTGCAATCTGCGATTTGAGCTGTTTGTCATAAGCCGGATCAAGCGGCAGGCGCCACGCCCCTTCGCCTTCGGCTTTGGCCGCGTTCAGGAACTGGCCCGCCAGATCATCATTGTTGGAGAACACGCCCGCCATCTCGTGGCCCAACCCGATGATGACAGCGCCTGTGAGCGTCGCCAGATCGATCACGCCACGCGGTTCGAACTTTTCCTGAGCGTACCAAAGCACATCCGCCAGAACCAACCGGCCTTCGGCGTCGGTGTTGATGATTTCGACCGTGTCGCCTTTCATCGAGGTGACAACATCGCCTGGGCGGGTTGCGCGCCCGTCCGGCATGTTTTCAACCAGCCCGACAAGGCCCACGACATTGGCCTTGGCTTTGCGCAGCGCAAGCGTGCGCATCACGCCTGCCACGACGCCCGCACCGCCCATATCCATGGTCATGTCTTCCATGCCAGCCGCCGGTTTCAGGCTGATCCCACCGGTATCAAAGACAACCCCCTTACCGACAAGCGCCAGCGGCGCATCGCCCACCGTGCCGCCCTGCCATTCCATGACCACAACTTTCGAAGGGCTTTCCGAGCCTTGGCCGACCGACAACAACGTGCGCATGCCCAGCGTTTCCAGCTCTGGCTCGTCCAGCACGGTGACCTTGAGGCCCAGATCTGACATCGCCTCGAGACGGTTGGCAAATTCCGTTGTGGTCAGCACATTTGCAGGTTCAGAGGTCAGATCGCGGGTCATGAAGACGCCTTCGGCGACGGCGGTGATCGCTGCGGCCTCGCCCTCCAGCGCCTTTGCATCGCTGACATAAAAGACGGTGTCTTTCATCGCCGTCTGATCGGCGGTCTTGTGATCGGTAAAAGCGTAGGCTCGCAGGGTCGCGCCCAGCGCCACATGCGTCACCTGTTTGAGGTTGCCTGCAAGCACGTGCAGCGCGTCGGTTCCCTTGGCCTTGCCAAGACCGGCACCCGCCTTGCGCGCGGCTTCGATGGTGGGTTTGCGGTCCAGCTTTACCACGTTGAGCCATTCGGCGACCATGCCTGTTGGATAGGCCAGCTCTTTGGTGTCGCCCGGCGCCATATCGTTGAAAGCGGCGCTTTCGGCAAAGCGTTCAAGCGCCCCTTTGGTCAGGCGGTTCACTCGCCGGGCGGTTTGATCCAGCTTGCCGCTTTCGGACACGAAAACAGCAACACGGCCCGTCATGGCCCCGATCTCATCAAGATCGACATCGGTGAAGTGTAAGGCGGCGGGGCTTGTCATGAGGGCTCTCCGGAAATGCGAAATTTCAAGTCGTCGCTTACACCTAATACGCGTCTTGCAGCTTGACCAGTGCGCGGCGCAGATTGCAGTTTCGCGAGCGGTTTTATTGGGTTAGGTTGTCAAAAATGCAGGCGGCCCTAGGGGGGCAGACATGTTCGCGAGATTCGACAGATATCTGCTGTCGCAACTCATGGTTCTATTCGGGTTCTTCTCGCTGATCCTGGTGCTGGTCTACTGGTTGAACCGGGCCGTTATCCTGTTTGACCAGCTGATCTCGGACGGGCAATCCGCCGCCGTCGTGCTTGAGTTCACGGCCCTGACCCTGCCCAATGTGATCCGGCTTGTTTTGCCGATGTCGGCCTTTGCCGCAACGATCTATGTTACCAATCGGCTGACCTCTGAAAGTGAGTTGGTCGTCATGCAGGCGACCGGGTTCAGCGCGTTTCGCATGGCGCGCCCGGTTCTAGTTTTCGGCGCGATCGTGGCGCTTTTGGTGTCAATTTTGACGCATTTCCTGGTGCCCATGGCCGAAAAACGGCTGGCCGAGCGGGAGGCCGAGATCTCGCAGAACCTGATCTCGGGCTTGCTGAATGAAGGGGCGTTTGTGCATCCTTCGGACGGGATCACCTTCTATTCGCGGATGATCGATAGTGATGGCGTCTTGCATGATATCTTCATGTCTGACGCCCGCACCGACGGGCAACGGATCACCTATGTCGCCCAGCGCGCCCTTCTGGTGCGCAGCGAAACCGGGCCGCGTATTGTGATGTTTGACGGCAATACCCAAACCTTTGACACCGCCACCCAGCGCCTGTCGCAAACCTATTTCGAAGAATCGACCTATGATATCGGCGGCTTGATTGAGCCTCCCAGAATCGGGCGGCCGTCGCCCGAGATCATGCCGACATCCATGTTGCTGTTTCCCACTGCGGAGGTGAGCGAGATCGTCGACCGCTCCCCTGCGCGGCTGTCACAAGAGGGGCACCACCGCTTTGCTCAGGCGTTCTTGTGCATTGCGGCGGCGCTGATCGGCTTCAGCACGCTTCTGCTGGGCGGGTTCAGCCGATTTGGTGTGTGGAAGCAGATCATCGGGGCCAT
>ERZ1740067.470-NODE-470-length-32170-cov-6.973844_pt1 | contig 32170 bp, 34 predicted proteins | sample MGYA00581736_ERZ1740067 | MGnify/ENA primary metagenome ERZ1740067 (study PRJEB43018, sample SAMN04849236) | marine metagenome | isolation source: floating plastic debris | place: Pacific Ocean | collected 2008-08-27 | study: EMG produced TPA metagenomics assembly... | reverse complement strand
CTCGACAGCGAGTGCCATCATTGGCCTTGCGGGCGCGGCGTTTTTACTCCTAGACCATGCTTCGGAAGGCAGCGTAACCGCTGCAGTGGGACTGGCATCTGGCGTTTATTCTCACCAGCTCTCGAAGGAAGCTGCCGACCGGCAAAAGCGGGCAAATGAGCGCCTCGACCACATGCTGCAAGAACTTCAGGCAATGCAGTCTACTCATTGAGTTGGCTAAGCGAATGGGAAAATTGCTGGGTTGACAGGATAAACCAGTAAAGAAAAGCCCCTGCACTCGGGTGCAGGGGCTTTTCTCCCAAATAAAGCTGGGCAGTGAAGTTTGGCTGGGCATCGGCTATGGCGTCTCTGATGGGGGAAACAGTCGAACGTCATTGCGAATGTGCTCGTAGTGTTGACGCAATCGGATGAGTGCTCTCGATCCGCGTTGCCGGGCGGTGCCTGGTTTGATCGGTGAATCCTCAAGCCGCTCCCCAATCTCTTGCCAGGAAAGGCCCTGGAAAATGCGAGCCTTCAAGATGTTTTGATCTTCTCGGCTCAGTCGTTCAAAAGCCAATCGAACCGCTTTCATGTCTTCGCTCAAAAGCATTTGCTCCATTGCGACATCTCCAAAGGAGAAAGCTTCTCCGTCAATCTTGGGTTTGTCGATTTTCGTCTGAGCGCGCTTAAAGTCACGGATCACATTCAAGCAGGTCCGCCGCAGCCACGCCAGCGGTATCTCAATAAAGACACCTGCTTCGATCTTGACGATGCTTCTAGCATACGCTTCCGTGATGATTTCCTTAGCATCGTATGTGCCACCTAGACGGTACTGACGCAAAAGGCGGGTAATGCTGGCACAGAACGTCATTGCTTCCGGGTTGTTGCTGTCAAACAGAGCTTGAATAGCGCGATCAAAGTGCTTTCTATTTTCTGTTTGTTTTAGTGTATTGATCACCTCCATGCAATAGGTTTTGAGCAATGCGAGCGTCACTTTGGTAACTTCACCTGTCGGTGTGTCGTCGTTCGTGTAAAGACGATAGGCGCTTCGGATGATGCTACTGGCATCATTGTTTTGATCTAGCTGATGTTCCTCTAGATATTCTTGAAGATACGATTTAAAAGATTCTAAATTTGGGTGCTCCGTGTCATATACCACTCGAAAGCCTAAACACATATTTCTGTAATTCCTTCTAAAGAGTTTTTCATTCGTTGCGAAGCGCTATGAGGGTTTCCTTATTCGGGACACCACTATCTTTGAGTGATCTCGATTGTTGAAACTTTTTAACCGCTTCGCTGGAGAACTTGCCGAATTCTCCATCGATACTTTTGTCGTAAAAACCGCGATCTGATAATCGCTGTTGCAGTTGGGTCGTCATCTGCTTTATGGCGTCTGTTGAACGGCGCCCCAGGACACCGTCTATGGGTCCCTCATAAAAGCCCTCGTCTGCCAGCATTCTCTGTACTTCATGGTGATGATCGTGTTCAAAAGGTGTCTGTTCTAGTCGTTCGCGCAGCCAAGCCTGTTGGTCTTGATAGCCTTTGATAGCGTCATCACTCAACAATCCCAGTTGCTTGTTGATGATGTGGTCAATCTCGGTTATTAGAAAGTTGAGCATCTGGTGTGCTTCCGCTTCTGCGTAAATTTGGTCTAGCCGTTCGGAGTCTTCGTCGGTTAACTCTTTACGCAGTGCAAGTTCCTTGTAGTCAGCTAAGAGCGCGGAATATGTTTGACTAGTTGCTGCCAACGCTGCGCCCAGTCCAATTGAATAATCTTTGTTGGTATTCATGTGAGTCTTCTTTCCCATTCATAGATTCCTTGTAGATAGGCCAGGAGTCATACAGTTGGAAATCATGTACTTTTTCTCGGCTTATTGGTATGTGGTATTGCCTCCGGTTGTGTTACAGTTCATGCCAAATATTCGTAGGTCTATACTTTTATTTCTGCCATGTCTGTAACATCTCATCCAAATCATCCACATCTCAATGTAAGCGCGATGACCTATCGCATTCGATTTAGTGGAGATGGTGACTATGAGCACATCAGTACAATGGGATACCCGTTACGAGACTTCTACCGGTGGCGGCTGGATGCTGGGGCAACCCGCAGCCCGTCGGGTGAGTAAGCCGCGCAATCGAAAGATCGCCTATGGTAAGACGTTGTCTCATTCACCTTCACATCGAGGATGGATGCTGCGCAATAGCTCGCCACAATCTACTAGGAAAGAGAATGAATCGGCCTTAATTGGTAGAGCATCGGAAGCTGTTTTTCTCGATTATCAAAAGCTTTCTGTCCATGCCATAGACCGTTTGGCGGAGAAGGGACTCGATTGGATTAGCCTGTTGCCTAGCATCAGCGAATTAGAGATTCTCAATGTTTCTTTGCTGGGTGTTGAGGCGTCTAATGCTGTGTGGTTGCAGACTAAGACTTCTATCGACAGCTTGGCTCAGCTGACACAGTCGGCAAAGCATTATCCGCTGCATTTCGCCGATTCGGTCTGTTGGAGCTATACATGCTGTTTGCAGATTGCAGGGTTAGGACGGGTACGGTTGGTGATTGGACGTCAGGGCGATGGCATTGGCGTAGCCTCTCCTCCAGAGATATCCCTTCCAAAGGAAGATCGCATCTCAGAAAAGTATGTTGTGTTTATCACCAACCGATTGGACTGGTCTCCTCGAAAAGTGATTTCCCAAAGCCTACAACTGACTACGCTGACTACGCTAATGCATCGGCCAACGACACATCGCTTGCGTGAACTCGTGGCTGGAGCCTCATGTGTCTGATTGAAACATTGTTGCTTTGAGAATGCCTTTTATTTCCCCAAAGCTTAAAACTCACCTCTGGTAAGGAGCGATCGCAATGATTTTCTATGTATGGAAGCAATGGTTGAACTCTTGGATTCAGATGACCACTTGGGCGAAGTCTCATGCCTTCACGCCTATGGAGGAGTCTGAAGGAAGAATCGACGAAGAAAATGAAATAGGTAGAGTTTGGAGAGTGAGGCATCTGGCTACCTTCTGGTCTGCTCGCTCTACTGAAAAGCGTGAATTCAAAATTGGCGATTACATTCGAGTCGTTGGACGTAAGGGGCTGGTTTTGTTTATAGAGCCGCTTGAAGAACCCCATGAGCAGCCATAACTAACAACATTGAGCAACAGAACTGCCATCAGCAAGAATGGCTCTGAAAAGTCTTGTAGAGGCCTGTGGAGGTACGTCGCCTACCTCCACTTTTCTGTATTACAAGTCTCTGATACCCATGTTGTGTTCTGAGGGCTATCAAGGGCTTTGGGGGAACTCTCAATCTGTTTATTCCCAGAAGGGCTGGGCAAATTTGACCAGCCAGTCTTTTACTCGGTAGGTGGCTTGGCAGTCGTCTTCGTTATAGCGGAGGATGGTGTCTAGATGAGTGCGATCACCCGAAGTCAGCCAATCGTCATACCAACAAATCGACTGCGCGCCATTGGCATCTTCATCGCGCCATTCAAATCCCATCCATCGGGCTAAATGCTTCAGCGCGTAGCTTTCGACTGGCAGCGCCACCGCATCCACAATACGTTTGTGAATATCTACAAATCGGTTTAGCAAAGCATTGATATCGATTCCATTGGTGCCGTATTGCGTTGCTAGCCGAGAAACGGTCTGCGCTTCGTAAGGGCAAAAGTGATAAATCGGTGCCTGAGGATAGCTTGTTACCAGTACTAAGAACTCAAACCAAGCCTTTTCTTCTTCCTCCGGAGCTTCAGCAAGCAGTGCGTGAAACGTTTCTTCCTGGGTGTCGCTGTCGACGACCAATACACCGTGTAGATAGATCAGGTCCTTGTCTGGGGCTGCTTCGATGTCGAAGTAGAGTTCAATATTGTTGCTAGGGACATCGTTAGCTGTGAGCGGAAAGTATCCGCTGTGCAGTCGAGGAATCGCCATACTCCTGGCTGTGGCCTGTGCTTGATAAATGAGCTTTTGGGAAATGTGGTGCTCTGTTCCAAGGGCATCGGTCAGTATTGTGGAATCTATTTCAGCCAAGGCTTCTACTGTTGTGAGGCCTAGCTCTACCAGCGTTGGATAGCGAGTTAGGGTAACGCCGGGAAGAAGCGAGAGATGTTGGGTGTCTTTGGCTTTGGCATAGCAGTGACTCAGCCAAGGGCACAGACTGCATCGATTACGAGAGATAAAGACTTCGGGTGGCTGCGGCGCGCCCATTACTTCGTGGCTACTATCTAGTGCTTCTTGTAGCTTGGGCACGTAGCGTTCAAGGTTGACGCTATATTCTTTTTCTTTGAGGAAAAGACCAGCGGTTTCGGGCCATACGCCCTGAATTTCTGCGAGAAGGTAGGCTGCGAAAGTGGCAGTTAGCTGATACTCGGGCTTGGGCTTTTTGCCAAGCTTGACGTTGTAAGGCAGGTAGTACCATTTGCCTAACCAAGAGTTGCCAGGTTGTTTTACCAACAGGTCGGGTTCGGCGCGATAAACGGTTTTGTCAGGCCCTGGTAAAACGAGCACACCGCGATATATGGCATCTGCTCCTTCGCACATAAGGCGATAAGTGGCATCTGCGCCAGCTTGCCAGTCTCTTGGTGTATAGGTAGGACGACTCAGCGGTGCAAATTTGTTAAGAATGGCTTGACGGTGTTCGGCGCTGTCTTGGCGAAGCTTGGTGAAGTAGTCGCTGGGTGGGTCTTTATCGGTGGGATTGCCGTAGGTGTCGAGGTAGGTGCGGCGACGGCAGCGACGGTAATGGAACAGCATGTGGTCGGTAAACCACTTTGATTCCTCAGGCGGTAATGCTGTCCCAATGGAAGTGGATGATGAGTTTGAATGCTGCTGTCGTACAGTGGTTGACAAACCGACCGAAACTGTTAACTACTTTGCTAGCGTAGCGTATTTGAGCCATAACCTTTTGCTTCGTATCGGTTTGATGTCAATCTTGTGTAGGCTTTTCTCCTATCTTGTGTAGGCTTTCCGCTTATTCGCATCAATCGATAGCTATCTTGGTTCAGAAACTGATTTGATATGACGTCATACTTATTGCTAACCAGTGGACAGTAGTGCAAATCATTATCGGGATAACAGTCCACTACTCAACCGCTGCAGTGCCTTCTGCGCCATATCTGCATACTTCAGCTCACCTGCAAAAATCCTGGTCATCGCCCATGTTGCTGATGGCTGACGCATAATTGTGCGGTAGCTAAAATGAGGCGCTAAATAAAATGCTTTTGCCAGCTTTGTTGCCAGCTTCATCTCTTTGCCAATTTCGTTGGCGATAACTTGGCTATAGCCTGCCAGTGCTTTTTGATCGCCACCCAGAGCTCGGTCCACTGCCTCAGCTGCCTTTACTCCTGTAAACATAGAAGGGCGAATCCCTTCTGCCGTCAGCGGGTCGACTACACAGGCTGCCTCACCTGCCAGTAGCGCATTTTGCGTATGCAGTTGCTGGTCGCCATTCCAGATGTACACCGGATGGCCGAACTTAGCCTCTTGTGTTGCGTCTACCTCAAAGCCCTTTGCATATTCCACCATTGGCTGCACCAGGTCATTGCCCTTACGCTGACTTGTGCTAAACAAACCACTGCCGATGGAATAGCCATCGCGTTTAGGAAAATTCCACACATAGCCGTTTTTCAGCAGGCCAAACTCAAAATGCACCACATGTCCATCTTCTACAGGCACCTTCGGTTCAATCTCAATCGCTCCCGCAATACTCGACTTGCGGGGTTCAAACCCTAGCCATTTTGCCATCGGCCCGCGCCCACCATCTGCGGCAATCAGATACGTTCCTTGCCAGGTATCGCCCTGACTGGTCGTAACCTGCCAATGATCATCTGCCCACTCAATGCCCGTCGCCTTTGTTTCATCTAGCAGCTGGGTCCCTACCTTTTGTGCCTGCTGCACCAAATAATGGTCAAACTCATTGCGCCTCACCATCCAAATCGGTGTTTTCAGCTCGACGTCGATTGCCTCACCTCGTTTCCATGTGTACCGAGCATGTGTCACCTTTTGTGAGATGACTGGCTCAAAGCTAAAGTCGAACCACTGCGCTACCTGGGGCGACACACCGCCACCGCACGGTTTGTAGCGGGGAAGGGCCGCTTTTTCCAAAAGCAGCACGCGATGCCCTCTCTTGCTCAAGTGGTAAGCAGCACTTGCGCCTGAGGGTCCTGCCCCGACAATGATGCAGTTGTATAGAGACATAGCCAAGAAATTTCCTGAAAACTAATGTAAAGCCCGTCGCTAAGTTTAGCGCTGTTTAGCGCTTGGATGAGACATGGTGAGATAGAAGCAGCGGTGTGTGCTTCTTAGCAAGCTGTGCTCAAATTTCCGATTATTGAACTCTGATTATTGAACTCTGATTATTGAACTCTATGGCTTATCTATATTTAGTCGTTGCACTGGTTGTATCTGTTGTGCTGCATTTATCGGCCATGGCGATCGCACTTCATTGGTGTGGCGTTCGGCTCAAGCGTATTTCCTTTGGCCTAGGGCCCGTAATCCTGAAAGTAGGTATTGTCACGTTCAGTCCATTGCTGCTGGGTGGGTCAGTGACGATGTTGGACTCTCGTGAGGGTCCTGTTAGTGAATCGGAACTAGGGCAGGCTTTTAACTATAAGCCTGTTTGGATTCAGGTTTTAGTTCCATTATCAGGTGTATTGGCCTTAGGAATACTGGGTTATGGCCTTGTAGGTTCTGCCATGTTGCCTGCGCTATTCAACGGGTGGTATCAATTCGTCAATGTCTTTTCTCCTGGCAGTAGCCAAATGCGGCTTCATGAGGTGAGAGTATTTGCCGAAACCCACAGCTTTTCTACAGTGCTTGGCTTTACGGCAACAAAATTAGCGGCTATCAACTTGTTACCTTTGCCACCCTTAAACGGTGCTCAAGCCCTGATCAACTTAATAAAAATGGGACAACCTGAAGTGAGTTGGGAAGCTAGATTGTTGGAGTGGGCTATCTGGCCGGGCTTGGGGCTGTTTGTTTGCTGGTGCCTATCGATATTTGTCTATTTCTATCGATTGTTGATGAGATGACTTTGTTTTGGATTCGATGACGATGGAAAAGCCCCCGCTGATACAAGAGCAGCGGGGGCTTTTAATTTGTTCAACTCTGTCTATTCAGAGCTGTTGATTAGCTGAGTAGCGCATTTGCACGAGCAACTACGTTGCCTACAGTGTAGCCAAATTTCTCCATCACGACGCCACCCGGAGCCGAAGCACCGAAGGTATCGACGGCGATCATATCGCCCTCGTCACCGAAGTACTTGGCCCAGCCAAAGCTTGTCATCGCCTCAACCACTAGGCGCTTTTTCACAGCTTTAGGTAGAACAGACTCTTTGTACTCATCGCTTTGCTCTTCGTAGAGCTTCCAGCAAGGCATGGAAACTACACGAACTTTCTTGCCCTCAGCGCGAAGCTTTTCAGCAGCCTGCTCACAGAGAGATACTTCACTACCTGTGCCAATCAAAATCAGCTCAGGTGTGTCCTCGGAATCGGACATGATGTAGGCGCCTTTGGCGACTGCGTCAATGGAGGAGCCGCCAAGGTTTGGCAGGTTCTGACGAGAGAAGCACAAGAGTGTGGGGGCTTTGCGCTTTTGAACTGCAATTTTGTATGCACCAGAAGTCTCGTTCCCATCAGCGGGGCGGATGACATAGAGGTTTGGAATTGCTCGCAAGGAAGCAACCGTTTCTACCGGCTGGTGTGTGGGTCCGTCTTCGCCAAGACCAATAGAGTCGTGAGTCATGACGTAGATGACGCCAGCTTCGGAAAGCGCTGAGATGCGAATAGCACCACGCATGTAGTCTGTGAAGACTAAGAACGTTGCACAGTAAGGAATCAAACCGCTGTTGTGCAGCGCGATACCGTTACAGATAGCACCCATGCCATGCTCGCGTACACCGAAGTGCATGTTGCGATTTTCGTAAGCGCCTTTTTGATAGTCGCCGGATACGTCGAGGTCGGTGAGGTTTGAGTGGGTGAGGTCGGCAGAGCCGCCAATGAGTTCAGGCAGTACTGGTGCCAAGGCATTGAGGGTGGCACGGGAATTTTTGCGGGTTGCGATCGCACTATCTTCAGTCGTATAGGTCGGCAATGCATCTACCCAGCCTTCAGGCAGCTCACCTGAGAGCATCCGCTCAAAGAGCGCTGCCTCTTCAGCGTACTTAGTGCGGTAGGTTGCTAGTGTTTCCTGCCACTCTGCTTCTGCGCTCGCACCGTTATCAATCGCCTTCCGGTAGCGAGTCAACGCATCTTCAGGAATTTCAAAGGGCTCGTACTTCCAGTCAAGATTTTCGCGAGTGGCTTTGGTTTCCTCTTCGCCCAGCATGGCACCGTGAATGCCCCCTGTGCCAGCGCGGTTAGGAGAGCCGTAGCCAATTGTCGTCGTGATTTTAATCATGGACGGCTTATCGGTGACCGCTTTAGCTTCTGCGATCGCCTTTTCAATAGCCTCTAGGTCCGTGTCGCCATTTTCTACATGCAGTACATGCCAGCCATAAGCCTCAAATCGCTTGCTTACATCTTCTGTAAATGCAATGTCTGTCGAGCCGTCAATAGAAATATGGTTGTCGTCGTACAGCGCAATTAGCTTGCCAAGACCCCAGTGACCAGCCAAAGAGCAAGCTTCACCCGAAATGCCCTCCATATTACAGCCGTCGCCCAGAATGGCGTAGGTGTAGTGGTCTACCACCTTGCAGTCAGGCTTGTTGAACTTAGCTGCGAGGTGCGCTTCGGCAGCGGCTAAACCAACCGCATTACAAATGCCTTGCCCCAACGGTCCAGTGGTGACTTCAATCCCTGGTGTTTCAAAGTTCTCAGGGTGCCCAGGTGTCGTGGACCCCCACTGACGGAACTGCTTAATATCGTCCATGCTGACGCTGTCGTATCCCGTGAGATATAGCATGGCGTATTGCAGCATGCAGCCATGGCCTGCAGAAAGAACAAATCTGTCGCGGTTAAACCACTGAGGATTTTTGGGATTGTGGCGCAAGAACTTGTCCCACAGCACAAAAGACATGGGAGCACAGCCCATGGGCAACCCAGGGTGGCCCGACTTGGACTTATTAATGGCATCAACAGCCAAAAATCTAATGGAATTTATGCACAGTGTTTCAAGCGATTGAGTTGCGACAGCCATGGCCTTTTATAGTTTGGGGTGAACAACAAAAAGATGAAAGGTGACCCACTTCTGCCTACTCACGCTGAAACATGAGTGGCAAAACGGGCAACGGGGATAAGCAGCAAAGTCAGAGCAAGCACAGAAATAAATGTTTTGCGATATGCCTGTGTCCTTAACATTGATCTCTCACTTTTGGTTAGGTTCTCTTACTTGTGAAGGTTACTAAACAAAAGTTTAAGAAGTTTTGTTAGGTCATTATACCTACGAATCTGTAACATCTGCGACGGTACGGGTGGGCTAGTTTTGATACCGAGTCATCGATCTGTGACAGTTCTACCGCAGTAAAACGACTCAGCTCAATCTACTAGACCCATTGTCGTCTTACTTAGGACGCGTATTTCTTGAAGGCAAGCGTGACGTTGTGACCGCCAAAGCCAAACGAATTAGAAAGCGCTACATTAACAACCTGCTCTCTACTTTGATTCGCAACATAGTCGAGATCGCACTCTGGGTCTGGGGTCTCTAAGTTAATGGTGGGAGGAACGCGATCATTGGCAACGGCCATGACTGCGGCAACACCTTCAATGCCTCCGGATCCGCCTAGCAGGTGCCCAGTCATGCTTTTGGTCGAACTTACCGTGATTTTGTAAGCATGGTCGCCGAGCACTGTCTTGATAGCGGCAGTTTCATTGGGGTCGTTGACCGGTGTGCTGGTGCCGTGGGCGTTGACATAGCTGACATCCTCGGGAGAGAGGCCACCGTCTTTGAGCGCTAGGCGAATAGCGCGAATGGCACCTTCGCCACCGGGGGCAAGGCTAGTCATGTGGTACGCATCACAGCTCATGCCATAGCCCACAATCTCCGCGTAAATTCGTGCACCGCGGCTCAGGGCATGTTCTAGTTCTTCTAAAATCAAAATGCCGCAGCCTTCACCCAAGACAAAGCCATCTCTACCCGCATCAAAGGGGCGGCTAGCATGGGTAGGGTCGTCGTTACGTCTTGACATCGCCCGGGCCGACGAGAAGCCTGCAAAGGTTAGCGGTGTCACAGCCGATTCGGTCCCTCCGCAAATCATGGCCTGAGCGTAGCCGCCCTGGACTTGGCGAAACGCATCTCCAATCGCGTTGGAACCTGCCGCGCAAGCTGTGACTGAGCAGGAATTCGGTCCCTTGGCACCGGTTTGAATCGCGGTGAGACCAGCGGCCATGTTGGCGATCATCATTGGGACCATGAAGGGACTACAACGGCTGGGTCCTCGGTTGAGATAGACCGTCTGCTGCTCTTCCATCACTTGGATGCCGCCAACGCCTGTGCCAATCATGACGCCGATTTGTTCGGCATTGAGGTCGGTGATTTCGAGCTTGGCATCGGCTAGAGCTTGCTTGCTGCCTGCGATCGCAAAATGAGCAAATCGTGCCGCTCGCTTCGCATCCTTACGATCCATATAGTCGAGCGGATCAAACCCTTTGACTTCGCCCGCAATTTGGCTGGCGTGCTTCGAGGCGTCAAACGCCGTGACTAAGCCAATGCCGTTCTTGGCGCTCATCAGCCCCTGCCAGTACTCATCTAGAGTTTTGCCAATAGGCGTGATGGCACCCAGGCCAGTAATCACCACCCGCTTTTTCAGCATTTGGTTCCCTTCTGATTGTTGCTGTGACTGGTTTTCTGACTGAGCCATGACTTTTATAGGGCGACGGAGAAGCCGATTGTGATAGACAAAAAATCGGTGAGTGAAGATGGGACCAAATTGTTTCAAGGCTAACCGGAGCGTGCCTCGTTGGTGGCTTCCTGTCGGAATTTTTCTCAACGATTAGGCTAAACACGTGGGCTAGCCGTTTGATCCCATTCTCTGCAGGTTTAATCTCTACTACCTGATTAAGCGTGTTGGATTATGAGGCTTTGGACTTAATGAAGTCGACAGCTGACTGCACAGTGCTGATGCTTTCTGCTGCTTCGTCAGGAATTTCAATATCAAACTCTTCTTCTAGCGCCATGACCAGCTCAACGGTGTCGAGAGAATCTGCCCCTAAATCGTTGGCAAAGTTAGCCTCAGGCTTAACTTCTGCTTCATCTACACCGAGCTGTTCAGAAACGATTTTCTGAACCTTTCCTAAAATGTCGTCACTCATTACTGTAATTACCTTCCAACAGCGTTAAAAAAAGCGCAAAAACTTGCTTAAACCAAAACATTGACCTCAAGCATTCCGCACACAAAACACAAACGCCTACTGCATATGTGTTAGTTAAGGACTTTTGTAATTTAAGCTTCATTATCTTATAGGAAAGCGTGACCCCTGGGTTTTCTCCTGAGCATTCTGCTGGCACCAGCTCAATCTCTAATCAATCTGAGCTGAGGAAATATTACGTTACATAAATTTTTACCCCTTAAGTTAATGAAAGCTTTGCGGCTGCGGGATAAACTTCAAGTGGGTTGGAGAACCCTCTCTCGTGATCATTGGCTTCGTGCTGATGCAAAGAGTAGATACGCCACGGGCTGTTGATGCTCATTGCAATAATAATTTTGGAGTCTACGCTTCATGTCTCATTCGGTAAAAATTTACGATACGTGTATTGGCTGCACCCAGTGCGTCCGCGCTTGCCCCACAGACGTTTTGGAAATGGTGCCTTGGGACGGCTGTAAAGCTGGCCAAATTGCCGCTTCTCCTCGTACAGAAGATTGTGTTGGCTGTAAGCGTTGCGAAACGGCCTGTCCTACTGACTTCCTGAGTATTCGCGTCTATTTAGGTGCTGAAACGACTCGCAGCATGGGTCTGGCCTACTAAAGGCGTTGTTGGCCTACCGACTTTTCGGGCGCTTGTATCTGCTGAAAACTCTGATATCTCGGTTGCTTTTGGCGGGTGTGAGCTTTCCCTTGAATCTGGCCAGCTAATTTGGTTAATTCGAATTCCCTATCAAGGTCAAGACCTTAGTAGGGAATTTTGCTTTCTATGCTCTGGTTGATAGCTGTTGTGAGTGATTACACGTAGCGTTTCTGGAGTGCTTATGGCCTACGGCACGATATTAATAGACAGTGAGTTACCTGCCCTCCTTTATCATGTAAGCCTCTCGATTCAGATGCGGCTTCTTGGCAAAGTGACAAATGCAAGAACAAGCTTATCTGGCTGCAACTTTCTTAACAGCAAGAACACTGCCCAGAAACCCTAAGCTAGTGCCCAAGGCCACTAAAGCAAAGGGAAGTAAAATCCACTGCTGTGGTGTGAGTTGAAGGCCGTTGATCAAAAACTCGATGAAGGCGGGTTGGTCGCTAGCAGAAAGTGATTTGAGTCCCTTTTGGATGCCGAATAGCAGTGCCCATGAGCTGCCGGCACCTGCTATCCCAAAGGTCATGCCTTGGAGAAGAAAGGGGAAATAAATCCAGTCACGGGTAGCGCCGACCAGCTGCATCACTTCTATTTCCTGTCGACGAGCGATCGCAATCAGACGAATGGTGGTGGTCACTACTGCGATCGCTGTCATACTCAGCAAGCTCACTACGCAGAGGCTCACCCACCGTAGTCCTTCGTTGAGTTCCCTTAGCTGATTGATGACTTCATTGACATACAGCACATCGTCCACACCTGCCATACTTTTGAGTGTTCTCGCTAGCACCGGCACTTGCTCAGTGTCGCGGGCTTTTACTTTCAGCTCATCGACGAGTGGATTGCCTTTTAGCTGCTCAGCTGCGTTAGAAATATTAGACAAACCCAGGTCAGCTGTGAGCTGATTCCAGGCTTGCTCTTTGCTCACAGAGGTGACGCTGACGACGCCGGGGAGACGGGTGACTTCTGTCACGAGGCTGCCCGCATCAACGCCGCTTTCCAGGTAGGTCGAAATTACTAGTTGAGAGCCAAATTGATTGAGTAATCCCTCCACCTGCCAGCTCACCTGAAGGCTAGTGCCAAACAAAAACAGCAGCACCGTCATGGTGCTGATTGCAGCCCAATTCATCCAGCCACCGCGTTTCAGTCCTCTCAGGGTTTCGAGCAGTAAATAGTCAGCTTTGAGTAGGGACTTGAGCACGATAGGGTATCACCACTAAAGTATTGGCGATGTCAGCAGAAAGGACTTTTGTGTTATAGGATTCCCAAATCAAAAGTAATTGATGCAGCTGAAATCTGAGTAAATATCTTGTGTGCCATCTCGAAGTTGTTCTGAGTTGTTACAATATTTAGACTGAAAGTGTTCCCCTTCAGCGCTTTTCTCGCGCTTGTTATTTAGAACCATTAGTCTCAGCAGTTTTAGCAAGCATTTTACTTAGCAAGAACCTATGGCCGCCGTTATTGAAGTTGAAAAGAAAAAACTGAAAAAGCCGCCACTTTCGATTCATCGTTTGGGAGATCGCGTACTGCGTCAGCCGACTAAGCGTGTGGCCAAGGTGGATAATTCGCTGCGAGAACTGGTGCGTAAAATGCTGCAAACCATGTACAGCGAAGACGGTATTGGCCTAGCGGCGCCCCAAGTTGGTGTCAATAAGCAGCTATTGGTGGTTGATGCTGACCCTGAAAATGCCTCCGCGCCGCCACTCGTGATGATTAACCCTAAAATCACTGGCTACAGCGATACCCTGGCGACAGGCCAGGAGGGTTGCCTCAGCATCCCAGGCGTATACCTAGACGTTGTCCGCCCAGAAGCTATAGAAGTGAGCTTCAAAGATGAGTCTGGACGTCCGCAGAAAATGAAGGCCAATGATCTGGTTTCCCGTGTGATCCAGCACGAAATGGATCACCTGAACGGTGTGATGTTTGTCGATCGGGTTGAAAATGCGATCGCGCTCAACCAAGAACTCAGCAAAAATGGTTATGCGATTAAAGACGTTAAAAAAATCAAATAGCTAAATTTGCTAAGCTCGCCATCGCTTCGCCCTCGGGAGCGACCTACTTAGAAAACCCTTTCAATTCATTTATTTCCTGGAGAAAATTCTGTGACTCCCAAAAGCGGCGCATTACTCGGTGTAGCGTGTTTGACTGCGATCGCAGCAGTTGGCTCCATGTTTGAACTTTCCTCTGGCGACCCAGACTGGGGTACAACGCCGACTGCTGTCATCCTGGCCCTGAGCATTCCCTTCTGTGTGCTTTCTTTTATCGCTGCGGTTAAGGACGCTAGGGCGAATATGGAGCAGTAGATAAATGCTTCAGTTATGCAAGAGCTCTAGGCTTCGAATGGCCTGACCTGCTTTGTCAAAGACTTGCTCAATACAAACTAAAGCGCCCATTGTCAGAAGCCACTGACGATGGGCGCTTTAGTTTAGGTCACATAGTTCAGAATCGACAGCTACTCGTATAGCCAGGGTTGCATGACTGACTCCCAGCTGCATAGATCGTCGCCAAACCAAAGCTTGATTTCGCTCTCTGCGGTTTCAGGTGCATCCGAACCGTGAATGATGTTGCGACCAATGGTAATGCCGTAGTCGCCACGAATTGTACCAGGCTCAGACTCTAGCGGATTGGTCGCGCCAATGAGCTTACGTGCGGAGGCAATCACGCCTTCTCCTTCCCATACCATTGCGACTACTGGCGCAGAAATAATGTAGTCTACTAGCCCTTTGAAGAATGGACGCTCTTTGTGTACAGCGTAGTGAGACTCTGCTAATTCGCGCGACACAGACATCTGCTTCAGGCCCACCAGCTTAAAGCCCTTAGTCTCAAAACGGCTAATGATATTGCCCACAAGGCCCCTCTGGACGCCATCAGGCTTGATCATAATAAAACTCTTTTCCACGAAACTCGTAACTCCTAACAACGTTTGAAACCTTTCCTATGCTCAGCAACCGAGGTCCGTTTGTAAAGTCTTTTTTGGCTTTTTTCTTGCTGGGTTTTCTTTTTAGCTTGTTCTTGCGGTGCAGCAGCGAGTTACTCATTTACCGCGCTGACATCAATCGTCTGGATATTTTCGGTGCGCGTGGCTTTCCCACGAACCGTAGGCAGTGTGCCATCTGCAGTAGGACTAAGGCTTGTGGTATCTACCCCTGAAGCGGGCGATGCTTGTGCAATCTGGTGAAGGGCTCTCAGCTGGCGAGCTTGCGCCCAAGCGGCATGGCTGCGTCTAGCGTGCTCTGCTTGAAGCTGTTGTTCTGCATAGGCTTGGGTGAGGTCTGCTGGGGTGACGAGTTGCTGCGGGGCGTAGCTGTAAATAACGGCTGGATTGAAGATGTAGATGACATCGTTGTTCACCGTTCTTTCAAAGAATCCGCCGAAAGCTTGGGCCTGAACGTGGAGGTATCGTTGCGCCTCGCGGCCACCAATTCGGGTATGCATGGCAAACTCTAGTGAGCTTATGCGACCCTGGCGATAGTCGAGCAGTTCGTAAAACTTTCTGGCTAGGCGATCTTCCCGTCGCTGCTGTGCGAGCATAGCCTGCTGCTGACGTTGAAGAAATACATATGTGCCAGCCATAAGCCCGGCAAGTAGCAGGATGAGCAAAATTGGCCACAGCAACTTCAGTAGCCATACGGCCCCGAGCGCTATCATGCCGCAGCCCAATATCAAGCGAGAGTGTTTCTCTAGTTTGGAAAGAGAGGGCATCGCTACCTCCGCATTTGTCCCTGTACTTTAGTGGCAACGGTGACGATTGGCTACTTAATTTTTGTGGCGACTGGATTTCGTGGCTAGATTGCTTTTATCAGGATGTTTCTACTGGGGTGTCCCAACTGGGGCGTCGGTAAATATTTTGTAGGCTGCGATCGCGATTCTCTCTAGGTCATCATCCAGCAAAGGCGGCCAAGCCACCCCTGCCGCGCGTCCTGACTCAAAGAGATTGCGGCTTTCGTAAGCGACTAAAAATAGTGCGTGGGCTAACTCCCGATTTAGCTCAGGAGCCTGCTGCAGTCCATCTTGCAAAACTCTCAGGATTAGTAGTAGCGAGGTGACTTGTCCAGGCACAGGGGGGTAGCCCCGCCTGAGTCGTCCCAAAAAAGTATCTTTGGTTTCGTGCTGAGGGAGCGTCTGAGTGATCAGCTCTTGGTGGGCGCTCTGAAAGTCCATCGATGCTTAGCGCTCGTCGAGCGCCTTAAAAAATCTAGAGTTTAGAGTAATGAGTGATGTGCGAATCGGGCACTATTGAGCTATCTAATCAAAGCTTGTTGAAGCAATTTAGGCAAGTTTTACAGAGAATTCATTCCTTATGGATGGGGTTGATAGTAAATCAAGCCAGACTGTTATTGAGTATCTGCTCGTTTCGATTGGCACCCGCTTTCTGTGACCTCGATTATTTCACCATCGCCATTTTATGGACCTTCTTTCATCGCCTGTCCAACAGATTCCCTTCGTTGACCTTGCTTGGCAGCACCGCCCGCTGCAGTCGAAAATTTTGGCCATTGTCGAGGCGACTTTGAGCAGAGGTGACTATGTGCTAGGTCAGGCTGTGGCTGAGTTTGAGGCGGCGTTTGCAGCAGCTTGCCAGCGCGAGTATGGGGTGGGTGTAGGCTGTGGCACGGATGCGATCGCATTGGGTTTACGCGCTTGCGGCATTGGTGAAGGCGATGAGGTGATTCTGCCGGCCAATACGTTTATTGCTACGCTGATTGGCATTGTGAAGGTAGGCGCAACGCCTGTATTTGTTGACTGTGAGCTGGACACGGCTTTGCTCGACTTGGACGCCACAGAGCGCGCCATAACCTCCAAAACAAAAGCTATTGTACCGGTTCATCTGTATGGGCAAATGGTGTCGCCCGAAGGGCTGCGAGCGCTGGCTGCTCGTCACGATGTGATTATTTTTGAAGATGCTGCCCAGGCTCACTTAGCTGAGCGTGAAGGCTACAGGGCCGGTTCAATCGGTTTAGGTGCAGCTTTTAGCTTTTATCCAAGTAAAAATCTGGGTGCGCTGGGCGATGGGGGGATATGCGTGACGTCCCAGGCCCAGGTAGCGCAGACGGTGCGATCGCTGCGTAACTACGGGGCGACGCGCAAGTATTTCCATACTGAGCCAGGCGGAACCAATAGTCGTTTAGACACGCTGCAAGCAGCTGTACTGAATTTGAAGCTGCCGCATTTGGCTGACTGGAATCGTGATCGCAATTCTCTTGCCGCATACTACGACCAAGCGCTACAGCCCCTTGCCGAAAAAGGCTTGGTGCCCATCAAGAATGTCAGCGGCGAAGGCCATGTCTACCATCTATACGTTGTGCGAGTTACCGCCGATTGCCCCGTCGATAGAACCGTCCTACAGCTAGAACTCAGTGCCCACAACATTCAGTCGGGTATTCACTATCCCACGCCTTGTCATCTTCAGCCTGCCTTTCAGGGGCTGGGCCACGGACCCGGCGAGTTCCCAAACGCGGAAACGCTCAGTCAGGAAATTCTTTCCCTCCCGATGTATCCCGGCCTGATGACTTCACAGATCGATCGAGTGGTAGAGACAATGACCGCTGTACTCAAGGGCCAAGCAGCCAATGTGCCAGCCAGCCCCCAGTTTTTACAGAAGGATAAACATTGATAGATCATGCCTCCGGGCTACTTTGTATATATCTCACTGCCTGCTTAACACGAGTCGTTGCTAATTTAGTAGATGTCAAAAAATAGATGCTAACTTCAGACGCCCAACCAAACGCCCAACCAAACGCTCAACCAAGAGTGCCACTTGAGGGCATTATCTTCGGTTTGTTGGCTGTGTTGTATGCACCGCTGCTGTGGTACTGGGTAGACGGCTGGCTCAATAAGAGCATTAGCATCCAGCATGAGTACTTTAGCCACGGTTTATTGGGCATCCCGTTTGCTGCCTATCTTGTTTGGGAAGACCGTGCAAAATGGCACCAGCTTCCAAGTCGCACCCACTGGTTAGCCTTTCCTTTGCTGCTGGCTGCGTTTGTTTTCTACAGCAGTGGTTTGCTCGATGTCATGAACCTGTCGCTGCCTCTGTTGCTCGCAGGACTTCTGCTAGTGCTCAAAGGCACCAGAGGATTTGGTCTGTATGCGTTCCCTTGGGTCTTAATATTCCTTTCGACGCCGACGCAATTGCCCTATTTGATCGAGCCATATGTTCTGCCCTTACAAAGCTTCATTGCCGCCGTTGCCGGGTTTATCTTGCAGCAGTTTGATGTCAATGTTTATGTCGACGGCATCTATTTATTTGTCAACGACCAGCTGGTAGAAGTTGCCCCTCACTGTGCTGGCCTCAAAATGCTGTTCACCAGTCTTTACATGGGACTAATCCTCACCTACTGGACTGGGCTGAATCGCTCTCGCCTACGTACCAGCCTATTTTTTGTTGGCATTATCGGCATCAGTGTCATTGGTAACATCATTCGCAATGCCACCTTGACCTTTTTTCACGGGGAACAGATGACCAAGGCCTTTGAATGGCTGCACGATAGCTGGGGAGGTGACCTATACTCGGCAGCTATGTTGGGTATGCTCATTGTCCTTGTACGACTCCTAGAGCGTTACGCCCCTGCTACTTTGTCAGTGGGCTCCTCAAGTTCAGCGGCGCTAAAAAGGGCCAATTCCTCCGCTGCGGATTTGGACGCATCAGCCCCTTCCTCTTCGTCTACGGTAGGATTTCAAGACCAACCGTCTATGCCTACCTCACAAGCCCCACATCCCCCACAGTCGCCCCCAAGTCCACCAAAATCATCAAAACCACGCAGGCCTGACTACTTCTGATTTGCCGATTGTGATTCGCTATTCTGAGGTGCCATGCTGATTGGCCCAAGCGTGTTTCTTCATCGTCTTGCGAAAAGCAGACGCCTTAAATTGTGTCCTCTCCTGTGCTCCCCAGAAACATAACCAAAAAGTCGACAGTGACACTTATGGTGATTGCTGCTTTGGCACTGTTTATAGCGGTGAGTGCCCTGCCTCGCTATGCCTCTAGTTGGCCTTGGTCTAACCCACTTAAGGTTCCAAACCAACCGGCCTTACAGGCGATTCGTGATGAGGGTATTACTTTGCCAGGTTGGTTGCCTGACGAACAGGTCAAGACCAAAATTGGTGGAGATACTTGGTCTATTCAGCAGCTTTCAGCAGCTGATGACGGGCCTTTTGCTAAGGCCTCACCTTCCACGATTTTTTTACTCATGCGTCCGCAGGTGTGGGAAGCAGATCAGCCGGAGGTCGAGTGGCTAGATCTTAAGGGTGCTCAGCAGTGGCAGACAGACTCACATCAGTCGCTGCGATTTAAAGTCTCTGTAAATTCACGGATAAATTCAGTAGATGACTCAGAAACTATCCGGATTAATCCGGACTTCTTTCGTGCATGGAGTAAAGAGCAAACCTACGCTGTCTTGCAGTGGTACGCTTGCCCCACAGGAGGAAGTCCCTCCCCAGCCTGGTGGTTTTGGGCCGATCAGAAAGCCCAATGGCAGCATCGCAAGAGAATGCCCTGGGTAGCGGTTAGCGTTTGGCTACCTATTGAGCCACTGAGCGATATTGGTATCTATGAAGCGACCGCTACTGATTTAGGCACAGCTGTTCATCAAGAACTCCTAAACACGGTGTTTGCGGGTGCCTTTTTAGAGGCCTAGACCTATTCTTGTGGCGATTAAGACACAATCCATGTGCTCATAGTTCCTGGATTTTAGTGATAGAACAAGTGGCCTTGTTTGGAGGATAGGATGTGATGAAGAGAGCCGTCTGTTCTTTTTTTGACACTATATTTAAGATAGGACCGTAGGCTAAAGTGACTAAATTACGATTACACGGCTGTTTTTAAAGAAAATTCTTTTTTGTGAGCGGTTATGAATAACGGTTTATCCAGTCCCGATAGCTCAACCAATAGCTCCCTAAAGGCCGCGCTGACTTACTGGCTGGCCAGACAGTCGGCTGCTTTGCTCGGCAGCGTGAGCATGGTAGTTATCACAATGGGTCTGGTAGTTGGTATACATCCTGCATTGGCCCAGGATGAATTGCCCACGTTGCCGTCCGATGAGTCCGTTAGTGAAGATTCTGAACTGCCAACCGCCGAATCGGCTGCCGACGTACCTTCCCAGGACCCTGGAATGCTGCCGCCGGTCGTTGACCCCTCTAATTCAGGTGATTCAAGTGTTTCTGATCCGGAAGCCTCCGATGTTGGCGCCCCGGTAACGGTACAGCAGGTCCCCACGATTCCCTCCTCGTCAGCGCCTCGCTACGATCGGCCGCTGACAGTGCCAAATACGCCAGTGAATCCGTCAGTCCTAGAGCCTTCTTTTGAGGACTATCACCTGGGCCCAGGGGACAGTATTTTTGTGAGCGTTCAACGCTATCCCGACCTTAGCTTTCAGGCGACCCTCGACTTGCAGGGAAACATTATCGTGCCGCTTCAAGGCAGTGTTCCCTTTGAAGGGTTGACGATAGCCGAAGCAGAAGGCCGTCTACGCGCGATATATAACCAATATGTAGTCATTCGTGAAAATCGAGACGTTGCGATCACGCTAGTGGCTCGTCGAGGCGTTGAGGTCACTATCTTGGGTGCTGTTCAGCGCCCAGGTTTTTATCCGCTCGCTGACCCTAGTGTGGCCACAGCCTTGCTGACAGCAGGGGGAGCTACGCGCACTTCAGATCTGCGGGCTATTCAGGTACAGAGGCAACTACGCCGTAACGGCACCCTGGTGGAAGAGCGGGTCAATGTTGATCTATTTACACCGCTAAAAGAAGGTAGTGCGTTGCCTGATGTCCGGTTGGAAGATGGCGATGTCATCGTTATTCCGGAGCTTGATCCTAGCCAACTTGATGAATACGACAGCTACCTCGTTTCCCGCTCTACGCTAGCTCAGCCCGTCATCAACGTACGCTTTTTGAACTACGCAGGCGGGCGTGGTGGATTGGGTACGCTCAATCTCAATAACGGCAGCTCTTTCCTAGATGCAGTGGCGCTCCTGGGTGTTAATCCCGACAACGCTAATCTTGGCGATGTCGCCCTCATTCGCTATGACCCCGCAAGTGGAGAAGCTGTCACTATCAGCCTCGATGCAAAGTCAGCAGTGATGGGTGATATTACTCAAAATCCCCCTTTGCAGGACAGCGATGTCATTGTGGTGGGTCGTAACCTCATCGGTCGAATCTCCTTTGCTCTGCAAACCGTGACTCGGCCTTTCCGTGACGTTTTAGGATTCTCGAACTTCTTTGATGATCTCTTTAACGATGGTTTCTTTAACAATAACCGCTAACCCTTAACGCTAGTTTCTACGTGCACTTACTGTCATTTTCGCTTTAACCCCTCAAATGCCATGGCATCCCCCTTCTTAAAACGCTATTTGCTCGCGCTAGACCGCTACAAGTGGCCAGCATCGGTGATTTTTCTATTCATCTTGGGGGCCTCAAGCCTATTTGCCTTTCGACCGGAGCCACCGACTGAGTATGCCTCTGAAGGTGTATTGGTCGATAACTCTCCGCTAGTGGCCTTCTCGAACACCGCTTCTCAGGTGCAGACTCAGGGCTTAGGCATTATCAATGAGGACTTACTACTCTCAGATATTTTGTTGGAGGAGCTTTCTGCCCAGCTTGCCGCCCAAGGCATTAACTATGGTCCTCAGGAGATTAAGAACAGTACTCGAATCGCTGTAGAGTCCGCCTCCGACACAGAGGGGGCAGCGGCAGTGGGTTCCAAGGTGACTGTTCGCTTTGTGGGGGATAACCCAGACGTGACAGAGGCGGTCCTCACTGAAATGTTCCGAGCGATGGTGGAACTCTCTCAGGTTACCAATCGAGCCCGGCTGCGAGCGATTACAGATGAGCTTAAGGGACGATTACCGGAGATTGAGACGGAACTGCGTGAAGCTGAACAGGCGCTAGAAGCCTATGACCGAATTGAAGGACCTGCTATTCAAGCTTCGATTGATGGCAGCCTCCTGAGCTCTATCTCTGGGAGTCAGCAGCAGCTGAGGACGAATCAGATTACCCTGGCCGGGATTGATGCGCAGATGCAAAGCATTCAAAACCAGCTGGGCATGACGCCTGATCAAGCCTATGCCTCCTCGGCATTAAGTGCGGATCCGCTGGTGGCCCAGCTACGAGTACAGATTTCTGAAACCGAAACAAGTATGGCTTTGCAGCGAAGCCAGGGGCTGCGTGACGAGCATCCTGTGATGGTTAATTTGAGTGAGAATTTAGTTGCTTTCAATCAGCTACTGAACCAGCGTTCGGCGGAAGTGTTGGGCGGTGATGGTACAGTAGCCCCGATTCCTAGTGGGACTCAATCTAACTTAGACCCGGCGCGGGCAGCCCTTGCGAATCAACTGGTGAATTTAGATGCCCAGCGCGATGCGATCATCAGCCAGCAGCAGGTGATTCGCGATTCGGCCCAGGTGCTGCGTCAGCAGTACTCTAGCCTGCCAAATAAGCAGCTAGAGCGGGGACGCCTAGCAGAGCAGGTAGGGTTGCGGCGTGAGCTATACAGTCGCCTGCAGGGCAGCCTGGTGGATGCTGAGGTTGCCGCGGCAGAGACAGTCAGTAGTTTGTCGGTGGCTAGTCCACCAGTGACAACGGTCAGGAAAGCTGAGCAAGCGCCTCCGCTAGTCGTGTTGCTATCCGGAGCGTTATTGGGCCTTGTCATCAGTGGTGGCGTAGTGTACCTGCTCGATATGCTCGATGGTACGGCTCGTACATCCGAAGAGTTGGAAGGTATTTTGCAGGAGCAGGAGGTCCCACTGCTGGGCGTTATTCCGGCGATGAAGACGCGCTCGGCGCGTTCCGTGCCCGTGTTAGTGCAGCCTGACTCTGTGTATCACAGTAGCTATGAGCGACTGCTGAGCCGATTGCGTCTTGTTGGTACAGAAGAGAGCTCCATTGGTCCTCGCATGATTGTGATTGTCAGTACTGCTGCAAAGGAGGGCAAAAGCATCAGTGCCTATAACATTGCGATCGCTTCTGCCCGCGCTGGTCGTCGCACCCTGCTGGTTGAAGCAGATTTACGCTCGGGTAGTAAGGCTGAAGTTCTGGGATTATCGGTTGAGCCGCAGTCTGTACTAGAACCTTTGCGCTACTACAGTGGCCAGGTTGGCAATAGTTTACAGATGGTCTCTCAGGTTGAGAATTTGTACGTATGTCCTTCTCCAGGACCTCAGCGCCAGCCTGCAGCCATCATTGAATCTAGCGAAATGCAACGTTTCCTGAAAGATGCCCGGTCGCGCTTCGACATGGTGATTTTGGATACGCCTTCTCTGACGCGCTGCGATGATGCCCTTCTCCTTGAAGAGCAAACAGACGGTATAGTATTGGTTTCTCGTCCTGGCATTACTGAAAAAGCAGTGCTCGAAGCTGCCATAGAAGAGCTAGATCTGGGTGATGATGTTCGGTTGCTGGGGGTTGTTGTCAACGCGGCGACGATGAGCGCCGAGCAATTGGCCTCTGCCGATACCGACGTGGTTGAAGAACCGTTTGAGTTCGCCCGTGAACCTGAGTTTACGCGTAGTGCACCAGCTGGCCGGATTGACTTTTAGGAGTGGTTTTACTGCTAGGGATAGTTTCTAGATGATTGTCATACCGAGGTTTCATCGATTTGCGTCGTAAGATACTCTGGTCAAGGAGCAATGATCACAAGAGATCGAAAAATAGACGATATGACGACCTATTACTTCGTGGCTGCCAGTCAGCGCTTTTTATTGGAAGAAGAGCCTTTTGATGAAGTGCTGCAGGAGCGCTATCGTCGGTACAAATCTGAAGAAAGAGAAGTAGACTTTTGGCTGATTAAGCAGCCAGCTTTTTTGGAAGCGCCGGAGCTAGCGGAGATTAAGGCTAAATGCCCTCAGCCTTCAGCGGCAGTGGTCTCTACGGACAAAGTGTTTGTGACTTGGCTGAAGCTGAGATTGGAGTATGTGGCTGTGGGTGAGTTTGAGGCACCGTCTGAGAGTATTCCTGATCCCTTAGCTTCTTTAGAGGCAGCTGCTACATAAGTGTTTTTCACTAAATTCTCCGCCCTATCGAAATCAGCTCGAATATCACCAGATTGAACATCGTTTATGCTTTCTATTCGTCGTCTGTTTTTAGCTGCCTGTTCCGTAGGCATCGCTACGAGCGTTCTCGCCCGGCCTGCATCAGCCCAGTCGGGTTTGCCAGTTTGTCCACCGCCTGCGAGTAATGAGTATTTGCTGCTGGTGAGGGGGAATACAGAGGCAGAGCGTGCACAAATTGCGTCTATATTGCCGGTGGAGAGTGCCGTGCTGATATGTCAGTACACAGATGAAGTACTGGTGCGTGCAGGCGGATTTACCAACCTGGAAACGGCTAATGCTTGGGCAACTTATATGGAAACTGAGCAGGGCTTTGAAAGCTTTGTGGCTCAGCCTGCAAGCGCTCCAGATTCTGGTAATGTTGCGCTCAGTAATGCGGTGGTCTATCAGCCCAGTCGATTGGGATCTGGGTATGCGGTGCTGGTGGAATATGGCACCCGCCCCGAAGTGGCTACTACAGTGGGGCAGCTAGTACGTCCAGTAGGGTTAGCTGTGTACCAGCAGCGGTCTTACTTATTAGCAGAGTACACCGGTGATGCAGCTGTGGCGAACGCGGTTTTGCAGCGGTTGAGCGATGCGCAGTTAGCTGCGGTTATTGTGAATGCGCAGCAGGTTGTTCGGCTATCGAGCGAAGTCGTTCAGTAGCATTTCTCCCGAGGCTGCTACGGTTCAGAGCTTTTTCAATTTTAGGATTTTAATTTCTTCAATTTAATTCAGGGTTATCGGTGCTGAGAGCCAAGCCACAATAACACCGAGTGCCGAGCCTACAATGACTTGTACCGGGGTGTGGCCTAGCAATTCTTTGAGCCTGTCTTCGTTAAATTCAGCGTGTTCTTGAAACAGCTCGTCGAGAATCTGATTGAGAATTTTGGCCTGTTTGCCTGCAGCTTGGCGGACACCGGCGGCATCGTACATGACGATGACTGCGAATACAGCTGTGACAGCAAACGCTGGGGTACTCCACCCAATCGTCTGACCAACGCCGCATGCTAAAGCCGTGACAAGGGCAGAGTGGGCGCTGGGCATGCCACCTGTTTCGACAAGAACTTTCGGGTTGATTGAGCGGTGCTGTGCAAATTCAAAGACGAGTTTGAGTATTTGGGCACTAACACAGGCTACTAGAGCCACCCAGAGTACGTGGTTGTGAAAGATTTCGCTGAAGTCCTGCATGGGTTTGGGTGACTGGTAAGTAGAATGGGGGCTGTAGGATGGGCAAGCAAGGGATGTGAGTGGTGTGGAGTGCCGGTTGATGGCATCCACTAACTAGACAGACTGATTTGCTTAACGAGCGAGTTTGATGAGCTGGCCCACTAATGCGATCGGGCGGTGATGTATTTAGCGATCGCAATCAAGGGCTGTGCTTTTTCTCCAAAGTCTGCGAGTTCTGCGATCGCCTCTGCGATCAGCTGATCGGCTTTTTGCTGCGACGTTTCCAATCCCCAGAGACTGGGATAAGTCGCCTTTTTCGCTGCGATATCTTTACCCACCGATTTCCCTAGGGTTTCGGATGTAGAGGTGATATCGAGAATATCGTCCACAATTTGAAAGGCCAGACCGATGCGCTGAGCGTACCGCCGCAATCCTTCAACGATAGGAGTCTCTGCGCCAGCTAGGATTGCGCCAGAGGTTACAGATACTTCCAGCAAAGCAGCGGTCTTGTGCATATGAATAAACGTCAGCGTCTCTTCATCGACGACGGTGCCTTCTGAGGCCAAGTCAACAATTTGTCCGCCGACGAGGCCCGCTGCACCGACAGCCTTACCTAACAGGGCAACGACTTTCAGAATCTGTTCTGGTTTTGCCCCTTGAGTTTGCGTTGCGATGTATTCAAACGCGTAGGTCAGTAGGGCATCACCCGCAAGAACCGCGACATCTTCACCGTATACCTTGTGATTGGTGAGCTTGCCCCGGCGGTAGTCGTCATTGTCCATCGCTGGCAAGTCATCATGAATCAGCGACATGGTGTGCACCATTTCCAGTGCGCAGGCAGTGGGCATAGCAATATCAGTGTGGCCGCCAATCATTTCGCAGGTAGCCAGGCACAGGATAGGTCGTAGCCGCTTGCCGCCCGCCATCAGCGAGTAGCGCATTGCCTCATAGATTTGCTCTGGATAGACCACAGGCAGAGAGCGATCGAGGGCGGTTTCGACCTGTTGGCTGCGATCACTTAGATATTCGGCGAGGTCGAAGGTGCTGGGGGTGTTGATGTTTGTGGTCACCATTGGAAGAGGGAATGGAGGATGGGAAAGGGGGAATGGTCTTATGACAAGTCAGTATTGATGTTGCTATCTCTATGTTGCTATCTGCATTCGGCGACAGTAACTTGTGATCGTATTTTCTAAGAGCATCGTCACCGTCATGGGCCCAATGCCGCCTGGTACGGGGGTAATAGCCCCAGCGATGGAATCGACAGCTGCGAAGTCTACATCGCCGACGAGGCGAGATTTTGCTGTGTCAGGGTCAGTGATCCGATTGATGCCAACGTCAATCACGGTTGCGCCGGGCTTGACCATCTCCCTACCAATGAGATTGGGAATACCGACGGCTGCTACTAGAATATCGGCTGAACGGGTCAATTCAGACAAATTTTCTGTTTTGGAATGGGCAAAAGTCACTGTGGCATTGGCTGCAAGCAGCATGAGACCGATGGGTTTGCCCACTAAAATGCTACGGCCTAAGACGAGCGCGCGCTTTCCGCTGATGGGTAAGTCATAATTGGACATCAGGCGCATAATACCTGCGGGCGTGCAGCTGCGCAGTCCGGGCTCTCCTCTGACTAAGCGTCCCAGATTGACGGCATGTAAGCCATCGGCGTCTTTGTCTGGATCGATTAAAGCTAGCAGGCGAGTGCTGTCTAAATGCTTGGGCAGTGGCAGCTGGACTAGAATGCCATCCACGGCAGGATTTTGGTTGAGTGCCAAAATTTCTTGGGCCAGAGAAACCTGAGTGGTGTCAGCGGGAAAAAGCTTACCTAAAGAAGCAATTCACATGCGCTCGCAAGCCCGCTCTTTGTTGCGCACATAGGCCGCGCTAGCAGGATTATCTCCTACCATCAGCACTGATAAGCCAGGGGGGCGACCAACGCGTTCACTCCAGGTTTGAATATCTGTGATGCGAGCCGACTGCATCTGTTTTGCGAGCGCTTTGCCGTCAAGAAGCTGGGCCATGATGTATCGAGCACACTACGAATAATATTTTGATAGGCTAAACGCGTTAACTTAATGCCTGAAGTGTTCTTCCTTGTAGGCCGCTGGAGAATACGGTTGTCAAAAACAGGTATTTAAGCTCAACTAAAGTGCCTACAGGTAAGCACTGAAACCAGATTACCAAAGCACTGTAATAAAAAAGCAAGCCACCAAAAACGGTGCAGAAGAAAGCCTAGGGTTAGAAGCCCGGTATAGAAGTAAAAATCAGCTATGAAACATGACTCAACGGAGAATCTGCCGAAGCGTCTGGGTCGATATGTCCTAGTCAGGATGGCCCTGTTCAGTGTGTTTATCGGTGGCTGTACTATGGCCAAAACAACGGCCGAGGCAACTAGTGAGATAGACCATGAGGCTACCGGTGAGACAGAAGATGCTCCGTCGGTTAGGTTGCCATCGCTTCGTTTGTCACGGCGTGCTGTGGAGCCCATTGATTCACTCATGGCAGACCGTGAGGCCGACAGAGTCGCGGTATCAGGAACAGTGACACAGCGAGCGGCTATCTTAGACGGCTGGCTGTATGAAGTAGAGGACGAAACGGGTCGCCTCTGGGTGTTGACGGAACGCTCTGAGCCTGAGGTAGGTGCGATCGCAACCGTCGAAGGCATTGTTCGCTACGAAGCGATTGTGGTGGGTGAAATCGATGCAGGCTCCGTGTACCTGGAAGAGCAAGCCTACGAAGAACAGACGCAGGAGAGCAACTAGCCCATATGCCCACCTATCAGGAGCACGAGATTACCCTTGCCAGCTTCGCTCAAATCGACACCGAAATAGGCAGTCATTCGTTTACCCCAGCCGAGTATTCAGTTGTTCGCCGGGTTGTACATACGACTGCTGACTTTGAATTTACTCAGCTCTTGCAGTTTTGCCATCAGCCTGTAGCTGCAGCATTCACGGCCTTTCAGCAACGTGCGCCCATTCTTACCGATGTCTCCATGGTGGCCGCTGGCATCGAATCTGTCGTAAAACGGACCTGGCAGTCTGTGGTGGTTGCGGCTGTGCAGCAGGCTCCCACTCAGATTTTGTCAGGACAAACGCGGAGCGCATTGGGTATGAGACGATGTGCCCGTGGGCATGATGGTGCCATCATCGCGGTCGGTAATGCGCCAACGGCACTGCTGTCGCTTTGCGAAGATATTGCCAGCGGACAAAGCCGCCCGGCGCTCGTCATCGGTGCACCTGTTGGTTTTATCAATGTGGTGGAATCCAAACAGGCGCTGTCGGTTCTAGCGGTTCCTCATATTTTGGTCAGTGGCCGTAAAGGCGGCTCGGCAGTTGCAGCGGCCATCCTCAACGCGCTCATGATATTGGCTTGGGAACAACAGTCATGACGACACCACTACCCCTGGTTCGGTCTCCTGTTCGAGTAGTGGGAGTCGGCCTATCTGGGGCGTTGAGCCTCTCAGAAGAAAGTCTGGCCGTTGTGAAGTCTGCCACGCTTTTGGTCGGTAGCCAGCGGTTGATTAGCTCCATACAAGAGACTCTGTTTAGTGCTTCAGGTTGCTCTGCATTGACAGAGGCTGGGGCAGTGATGCCTGAATTCTGGATTTTGGGTAGTTTCACTCAGTCTTTCAACGATTTGCGGATGCGCTTGGAGCATGAGCCTACGACCCGCGCAGTGGTGTTAGCCACAGGAGACCCTCTGTTTTTTGGGCTGGGGCGATTGCTGTTATCGGCTTTTCCTGCCGAGCAGCTGATTTTTTATCCACAGGTAAGCGCTATTCAGCTGGCATTTAGTCGACTGAAGCTGCCCTGGCAAGACGCCACATTAGTTAGCGTACATGGGCGTGGTGAGCTGTTGCTGACCCGTGCGCTGAAGCGAGGTGACTCAAAGATTGCGGTGCTAACAGACAATGTGCTGACTCCATATGCGATCGCTCAAATGCTCGAGGCACTAGAGTTACCGATTTGCTACCAGCTGTGGGTGTGTGAAAACTTGGGGGCTGAAAATGAGCAGGTATCGCGCTTCAGGCTAGCGAGTCCCCCTGACGAACGCTTTGCTCCACTCAATGTTGTGGTTTTGCTACGTGAACCAGAGGCCGGTAATGACTTAGGCGATGCCCTTGATAATGCCTCCGACTTGGGTATAGATCATCAGAATCTGCCGTTAATTGGTTTGCCCGACTCGGTGTTTAAGGGATATGCCGATCGGCCTACGCTAATGACCAAGCGAGAAATTCGGCTGTTGATTCTAGGTGCGATCGCCCCGCTCAACCATCAGGTGATTTGGGATATTGGGGCAGGCACTGGCTCAGTGAGTGTGGAGCTGAGTCGGCTTTGCCCGCAGGCAAAAATCTATGCCATCGAGAAAACTGCCATGGGGGCCGCACTGGTTGCACACAATGCTGAGAAGTTAGCGATCGCGCCCATACAGATCGTTCAGAGTACGGCTCCTGAATGCCTAAAGAGTTTACCTAGGCCAGATCGTGTCTTTGTTGGGGGAAGTAGCGGTCAGTTGATTGACATTATGAATAAGCTGCAAGCGTTAAAAGTGCCTCGCGTGGTTGTCGCCCTTGCCACCTTAGAACATCTATCCGAATTGACCCGATGGCTGTCACAACCACCTATGGACAAATGCTGGCGATCACAGCTGATTCAAGTCAATATCTCTCGGTCTTTACCGGTTGGGCCCCTTACTCGATTCTCACCACTTAATCCGGTAACAGTAGCTACCCTAACCTACGACCGTATATCGCTTAATAAAACAGCCAACTGATAAAATCAATCAAATGAGATTGATTCTCTATAATAAACTCTTAAATATAATGAAAATGCGCAAAATGAGGCGTTTTATCCTTTAGAAAAGTGTTTCTGTCAGACCACAATAGCGAAGTGTCGGTTTTGTCTTACTCTGTGTGTTAACGGTTTCGTTATTCTTTTGCGTCTTCGCTGTTCATTTGTTCTAAGCGAATATGCTTGTAACCCAGCTTAATGAGAAACTCATCACCAGGTTTAAGCCCCATTTCTTGGGTATATGTAGAGCCAATAACGATTTGCCCGTTTTTGTGTACGCTAACGCGATAGGTCGGTTCTCGGCCTCTGCCATCCTTAGAGCCTTCTGGGCTAAGAGAAATGCCCCTTGCTTCGAGAAGTGCATCGTAAAAATCTGCAAGGTTAGCTCTAACCTGGTTGTCTTTTGTCAGCGTATAGTAACCACAACCTTGCGCCCGTTCTCTTTTGGAGAGATGCGCTAGCTCATTGAATTTTTGGAGCAGTGCTTTCCCCTTCAACGGCGTATTTTTATCAGCCATAGTCTCTCGTATCTAGCTTGAAGTTCACAAGAATTGTTAACGAATGCAGCTTGTAATCACACTTTGTATGGGTTGATAGATCTATCACATACAATCGTGAAAAATAACAGAAATGAGGTCCTTAAACCTATGTTTGAGTCAGTACCCTGCTTGGGCTGAAAGCGTGCTTAGTAAATCTGGAATTACAGACTTACATTGCAAACTAACCTGTGCTCTCTCAAAGTCGCTTCTAACAAGCCCTCCAAAGATATTTGTGGTGTTTGTTATCGTACATTTTTCTATAATTGAAGGCTAAAAAGTAATTTAAAGCACTCAATATATTCTAGATTGTACTGATCATCCTATTAGTTTGACTATCCGTTATAGCAAGGACATTCAACAATAACGGTATCATTTCCCCGAAAGTTTACCTACTAAGACAGATAAGACTAGTCGATTGTTTAAGGCCCTCGAATTCATATAGATTTCTTAATGATAAAATAAGTATGCAAAGTCACTGTTGACACCTTTTTATGAGTGCACAAACGTCGAAAACCGATTCATCCCCTGCTGAAAAAGCTACGTCAGATGGTTTACAGCCTGGTTTTGGTTGGACACAGTATGCAGAGCAAACCAACGGTCGATTTGCAATGATCGGCTTCATCGCGCTACTGGTTTTGGAGCTGTTTACAAGGCAGGACTTTTTTACCTGGTTAGGACTACGCTGATTAGCTCTTCCAGGTTCTCCAATTGATAAACACGGCATTAGGTGTCCTTAGATATACCTAGGGCATTGCTGATGAGGATATTTCCAGTCGGTATATCACTTAGGAGTGAGGATTTAATTAATGAACACGATTATAAACCGCTTAGTTTTGGATATTCGCTACACGAAGACTGTGTGTTTGCTGTGATAAGCCATCGCGTTACGCCTCCGCTCAGCTATCGGAGGCACTGACAACGTACCTTGAGTGAAGGCAGCATGGCAGAGAACGCTAGATGCTTGGTCTGCCGAAGGCGCAGAGCAGCTGGATGATAAGGTCGATTTAGTTCGTGATCCTTAAAGCAGTTGTGTGTGGCTAGGGAGTTGGTTGCCTCGCGGATGACGTAGAGTTTTTATTCGACCGAGGTATCTTTTCAGTCCTCAAACTTTTGTAATAATAGTTTAGGTGTTTCCCTGCGAATCATTTGCGGCGGTGTTGAGGTGTTTGTTACAGAGTGCCGAGAATATGTATGACTTCTTCTGCATGTGCATAGCTTTTTTCATATCTGGTTGGAGCTTCGCACTGTTTTACTAAGCCAGATTAGCCACACATTGCTGAGCCACATTTTGCTTGTTGCGAACTTGTTGGATTTTCAGCAAACTATTGGCTGAGAACTTGTTAGCAGTGGCTAAAGGTATCTATAGACGCATATGAAATCCTTGATGTTATTAACCACCTTACATGTTCTTGTAAACTTGCTATCCATGCCTTGCTACAAGTGGCTTGCGCTTGCTACAGGTAGGTTGTCTTTGGGAAAGATGCTCTTGCATAACACCCTTTCATAACTAAAGAGAGAGCAGCTGAAGCTGTGCCACTCTCTCTTCCTCAATCAATATTTTTTCTCAATCAATATTTTTTGAATGCTTCAGTCATAATGAAGGTATAGGGTTAGCGCATCGCTTATGCTAACCCTGTGTTTACACCCTGTCGGCCAGTGGCTAATTCTACTTTGACGATTGTACCGCCCATCTTTTGGATGCGCTGCTGCTCTTTAAACCAGTTATCGTAAGGCACTAGTTTCGTAAAGTAAG
>ERZ1740067.469-NODE-469-length-32198-cov-9.055533_pt1 | contig 32198 bp, 28 predicted proteins | sample MGYA00581736_ERZ1740067 | MGnify/ENA primary metagenome ERZ1740067 (study PRJEB43018, sample SAMN04849236) | marine metagenome | isolation source: floating plastic debris | place: Pacific Ocean | collected 2008-08-27 | study: EMG produced TPA metagenomics assembly... | reverse complement strand
GCGTCCAACGGTGCAGACTTAAGATATAAAGTGCCGATCGCCCCTAACCCGCCATGTCTATAGACATCCGCCAGCTCTTCCAGGCTACTAACCCCGGATATACGCTCAACGTCGAAAACGAAGCCGATCGCCAGCTCTATATCGACTTCTCCGGCGTGCGCGGCAGCGGGCTGGTCAGCGAGATGCGCGAGAACATTAGCTTTTTCTCGCCCAACGACCCGACAGTGCAGCTCTTTACCGGCCATATCGGCTGCGGCAAGTCCACCGAGCTGCTGCGGCTGGCCAGCGAGCTGCGCCAGGAGGGCTTCCACGTGGTCTACTTCGAGTCCTCGCGCGACCTGGAGGTGGGCGATGTAGACATCAGCGATATTTTGATGGCGATCGCGCGGCGGGTCAGCGAGAGCCTGATGCAGATTGAGAATGTCGAGCTGAAAAAGCCGAAAGGGCTTCAGGGCTTGCTCTCCGGTGCGGCTAAGCTACTGCAAACTGAGATTGACCTGTCCGCCGAGGCGACGCTGCCCGGACTGGGTAAAGTCAGCGCCAGCACCGAAGAGGGTGGCTCGTTTTCGGCGGATGTGGGCGTTCCGGGCCTCGGGCAGGTGTCGGCCAGCGACAGCGATGGGATCTCTCTAGTGGCGCTGGGCATCGGCAAGATTACGGCGCGGGCGAAAAACAGCCCGGAGCTGCGAAGCAAGCTACGCGAATATCTCGAGGTGCGTACCACCAACGTGCTCGAGTCGATCAACCGCGAGCTGCTCGAACCGGGGATTGCGCGGCTGAAGGAGATCGGCAAGAAGGGGCTGGTGGTGATCGTCGATAATCTCGATCGCGTCGAGCGCAAGCCCAAACCCTGGGGACGCCCGCAGCCGGAGTATCTATTTGTCGATCGCGGCGAACAGCTCCGCCAACTCAACTGCCACGTTGTTTATACGATCCCGCTGGCGCTGCTCTACTCCAACGACCTCAACCAGCTTTCGAGCCGCTTTAACACCGACCCGGTGGTGTTGCCGATGGTGCCGGTGTGCCACCGCGATGGGCGCGAACATACAGAGGGCCTGCCGCTGGTACGCGAAATCGTGCTGGCGCGGGCTTACCCCGGCCTTAGCAGCGAAGAGCGACAGGCGAAGATCACCGAGCTGTTCGACACGCCGGAAACGTTCGATCGCCTCTGCAAGATCAGCGGCGGCCACGTGCGCGAAATTCTGCGCCTGCTCAACGACTGGATTAAAAAAGACCGCAAGCTGCCGCTCTCGCACGAAGGCTTGGAAAAAGTCATTCGCACGCGCCGCAACCATATGATGCTGGCGATCACCGACGACGAGTGGGAGCTGCTGCGGCAGGTGCGCGATCGCAAGAAAGTCATGGGCGAGGAGGGCTACGACACCTTAATTAGCAGCATGTTCGTCTACGAGTACCGTGACGACGATGGCTACTGGTTCGATGTCAACCCGATTCTGGCGAGCGCGCCGGAGCTGAAGGCTTAGATCGGGGCGAGCGGGCTCGGCGGGCGGGTTAGAGGAAAGTGCCTGGGACTGGGCGATCTCGACTGTAAAGGCGCGATCGGCGCAGATATTACGATCGGGGTCGTTTCGGAAACAGCTCCGGCGATCGCGCTCCGAACGCCTGCGATCGTGCTAACCGGCAGCGGTTGTTTCGGTGCGATCTCCAGTGCGATCTTGCATAACTGCGATGCAAAAGCTGCAAGCACGTAAAAAAATTGTAGCGAAACATACTAGCGTTACAAAACCTTGCGCCTATACTGTCACCCAAATTAGAGGTAGCAGGCCAATCGCGCCTTCGCCTGTACTTTAACTATCGACACCGGCCCGCGCAGCAGCTCTGGACTCGAAGCGCGCTCGTCGGAGAACTGTCGTCCGACCTACTGCAACCCCCTATGACCTCCCAATCCGAAAGTCTCGGTACGCCTCCGAAGGGCGAGTATTGTAAGCTTCCTCAGTCACTGCCCCTGCTCGATGTCGATCACGTCAGTCGCGTGTTCGACCTGCCTGACGGCGGTCAATATATTGCCCTGACGAATATTGACGTCACCATCGAGCAAGGCGAATTCATTACACTACTCGGTCACTCTGGTTGCGGTAAGTCCACGCTGCTCAACATCATTGCGGGGCTCGATCGACCGACGGAAGGTGGGATCGTTGTCGAGGGTGCGCAGGTCACCGAGCCCGGCCCCGATCGTATGGTCGTTTTCCAGAACTACTCGCTGCTGCCCTGGAAGACGGTGCGCGAGAACATCGCCCTGGCGGTCGATACGGTCTTTAAAGATATGTCCAAAGCCGAGCGCTCGGACATCGTCGAAGAACACGTCGATATGGTCGGCCTGCGCCGCGCCGCCGACAACTACCCGAGCCAAATTTCTGGCGGGATGAAGCAGCGTGTCGCGATCGCCCGTGCCTTCTCCATTCGCCCGAAAGTACTGCTGCTCGATGAGCCCTTCGGTGCGCTCGATGCCCTGACGCGCGGCGGCCTCCAGGAACAGTTGATGAACATCTGTCAGGAGAACAAAGTCACAGCGATCATGGTGACCCACGACGTCGATGAAGCGCTGCTGCTCAGCGATCGCATCGTCATGCTCACCACCGGCCCGAGCGCCCACGTCGGTCAAATCCTCGACGTGCCGATTCCCCGACCGCGCAACCGCATGGACGTGGTCAACCACCCCAGCTATTACACCCTGCGTAACGAGGTTACTTATTTCCTCAATCAGCAAAAACGCGGCAAGAAGAAGAAAAAGAAAAAAGTCGCAGCGCCCGCGATCGCCTCGCCCGAAGGTCTGGAGAAAGCTGTTCTCGATGTCGGTTTCATTCCGCTAACGGACTGCGCGCCGCTCGCAGTTGCAAAAGAGAAGGGCCTGTTCGCCGAATACGGCCTCGATGTAACCCTGAACCGCCAGCCTAACTGGAACGCGCTGGCCGAATCCGTGGCGACCGGCGAGCTGGATGCCGGACAAATGGTTGCCGGGATGCCACTGGCGATGACGCTGGGCATGCGGGGTAAATCCTCCGTGCCGATTTGCTCGTCGATGGTGCTCTCGCGTAACGGTAACGCCATCACTTGGAGCAAGCAGCTCACCGATAACGGCATCACCAACCTGGCCACACTGAAGGATTACATCGCTCGCGATGCCGATCGCGTCTACAACTTCGGGATGGTGCACCCGGCCTCGATGCACAACCTGGTGCTGCGTAACTGGTTGGCGAGCGGCGGCATCGACCCCGACTGGGATGTGAGCCTCTGCGTCGTACCGCCGCCGCTGATGGTCGCCAACCTCAAGCAGGGCAACATCGAAGGCTACTGCGTCGGCGAACCCTGGAACTCGCGTGCCGTGTCAGAAGGTCTGGGAACCGTCGTCGCCACTGACCTCGATCTCTTTCCCGGACATATTGAGAAAGTCCTCGGCGTTCGTGAAGATTGGGCGGAGAAGCATCCCAAAACCCACGTCGCCCTGGTCAAGGCGCTGCTCGACGCTTGCGAGTACTGCGACGATCCGCGCAACCGCGAGGAAATCCTTGGCTTCCTGCAAAAAGAGGAGTACCTGGGCGATTCCGGCCGCTTTGCGGCTGCGGGTTTCCAAACACCCTACGATCGCGGTGACGGCACGACGCCTGAGAGCCACGCGGCGTTCAACCAGTTTTTCCTGAACCGCTGCAACGCGCCCGACTCGGTGCATAGCCTCTGGACGCTGGCGCAAATGGCGCGCTGGGATCTGACGCCCTTCCCGAAAAACTGGGTCGAGACGATCGAGCGGGTCAACCGCGCCGATGTCTTCGCGGAAGCGGCCAGTGCCCTCAAGCTTCCGAGCTCGCCGCGCGATCGCCAGCCGATCGAGTTTCCCGACGGCACGACCTTCGATCCCGACAGCCCGATCGATTATCTGAAGGCTCTGGAGATAAAGCGCGATGTCGTCATCCGCGAAATGCCGATCGGTGTGACGCCCTAGATTAATTGAGACAAGGGCGCATGGAGCCGATCGCCGCGCGCGATCGGCCTCGTTCCCCGCCTGCCTGCCGTTCCTTCACATACATTCGCCGCGATTGGGTTATGCAAACTTTGAATACTACGACTGTCGATTCCGCTGCCTCGCAGACTGACGCGCCCTTCCTCGAACTCAAGGACGTCTCGAAAGTTTATCCCACCCCCACGGGTAGCTACACCGTGCTCGAGCAGGTCGAGCTGTCCGTGAAGAAAGGCGAGTTTATCTGCCTGATCGGTCACTCCGGCTGCGGAAAATCAACGCTGCTGAATATGATTTCGGGCTTCACCGAGCCGACCACCGGTATCGTTAACCTCGAGAGCAATCCGATCGTCGAACCGGGCCCCGATCGCATGGTGGTGTTTCAAAACTACGCCCTGCTGCCCTGGAAATCCGCTTACGACAACGTCTTTCTGGCTGTAGAGACGGTTTTCCCAGACCTGTCCGTCGCCGAGCAAAAGGCCGTCACCGACGAGCATATCGAGATGGTCGGCCTGACCGAGGCGGCGGACAAGCGCCCCAACGAGCTATCCGGCGGGATGAAACAGCGCGTGTCGATCGCCCGCGCTCTGGCCATCCGTCCGAAGGTGCTGATTCTCGACGAGCCGTTCGGCGCGCTCGACCCTAGCACCCGCGAAGAGCTGCAAGACGAGCTGCTCGAGATCTGGCGCGACCACAACATCACGATTTTGATGATCACCCACGACATCGATGAAGCGCTTTATCTAGCCGATCGCGTCGTGATGATGACCAACGGACCGGCGGCAACGATTGGCGAGATCGTCGATGTCGGTTTCGCTCGCCCGCGCGATCGCGCACGTATGATGGAAAACCCGCGCTACTACGAGCTGCGTAACGGTGCGCTCGACTTCCTCTACCGCCGCCACGCTCACGAAGAGTAGGCTTCCCGCGTCCTCCGCATTTGTCGAATCGTCACGCGCGGGCGCACGCTTCGTCTTCTGCACCTCGTCTAGCATCCCCGGTAATTCGTGAACGCGACCACTCGAACAATCTGTCCCTATTGCGGCGTGGGCTGTGGTCTAGAAGTCCAGCAGTCTTCCAAAGGTTTCAAGGTACGTGGCGATCGCGACCACCCTTCGAGCGTCGGGCGCGTCTGCATCAAAGGAGCAACAATCCTCGAGTCGGTGCAAAAAGACCGTCTGCGCTCTCCGATGTGGCGCGAGTCTCTCGACGGGGCTTTCAAGCGCGTGAGTTGGGAGTTCGCGCTCGATACGATCGCGGCCAAAATCCGCGAGTCCGTCGAGCGGCGCGGCCCCGACTCGGTGGCGATTTATGGCTCCGGGCAGCTATTTACCGAGGATTACTACACCGCCCAGAAGTTACTGAAAGGCTGTCTGGGAACCAATAATTTCGACGCCAACTCGCGCCTGTGCATGTCGTCGGCGGTGTCGGCCTACGTCCAGAGCTTCGGCTCCGACGGTCCGCCCTGCTGCTACGACGACTTGGAGCAGACCGATTGCCTGGTGGCGATCGGCACGAACACCGCCGACTGCCACCCGATCGTCTTCAACCGCTTTCGAGACCACAAGAAGAAAAACCCCGACGCCAAGCTGATCGTTGTCGATCCGCGCGCGACGGCCACCACCAAGGTCGCCGACCTACACCTGGCGATCCGTCCCGGTACCGATATCGATCTGCTCAACGGCATCGCCAACCTGCTGGTGGAGTGGGGTAAAGTCGATCGCGAGTTCGTCGCGGCTCACACCACTGGCTTCGAGTCCTTCGAGGCGATCGTCGAGCATTACCCTCCCGAGCGCGTCGCCCAACGCTGCGGCATCACGGTCGAAGAACTCCACCAGGCCGCCACCTATTGGGCGGAGTCGGGGTGCGTCCTATCGCTCTGGTCGATGGGTATCAACCAGTCCCGAGAAGGCACGGCCAAAGCCCGCACGATTATCAACCTGCACTTGATGACCGGGCAGATCGGCCGTCCGGGGGCGGGGCCTTTCTCGCTAACTGGGCAGCCCAACGCGATGGGCGGGCGCGATGCGGGCGGTGTGGCCCACCTGCTGCCGGGTTACCGCACCGTTAAAAATCCCGAGCACCGCGCCGAGGTCGAGCGCCTGTGGAATCTGCCCGCCGGTCATATCTCTCCCGACCCCGGACTGAGCGCCTGGGAAATGGTGGAGGCTCTCGAAAACGACGCGCTAGACGTCCTGTGGGTCGCCGCCACCAACCCGGCGGTGAGCATGCCAGACCTGCATCGAACCAAAGCGGCTCTGCGCCGATCGCCGTTTACGGTCTATCAAGAGGCCTATCACCCCACTGAAACCTCCGCTTTCGCCCACTTGTTGCTGCCTGCCATGCAGTGGAGTGAAAAAACGGGCACGATGACCAACTCCGAGCGTGTAGTAACGCTGTCGCAAGGGTTTCAGGGTTCTCTCGGCGAGCCGCGCGAGGATTGGTGGATCTTCGCCCAGGTGGGCAAGCGCCTCGGCTTTGACGGGCAATTTGCGTTTGAATCTTCCGAGGAAGTCCACCGCGAGTTCCGCGAGCTGACACGCGATCGCCCCTGCGACACCACGGGCCTCGACTACAGCACCCTGATCGAATTCGGCCCCCAGCAGTGGCCCTATCCCACCGGCGAGCGGCCCAATACCGCCCCGAAGCGCCTCTACACCGACTACCGCTTCAACACCGAAGACGGGCGCGCCCGCTTCGTTGCCGCCCACTCCAACGGCCTCGCCGAGCCGCCCGATCCGGCCTTTCCGCTCGTGCTGACTGTCGGTCGCCTCTACGGCCACTGGCACACCCAAACTCGCACCGGGCGCATCAGTCGCCTCGAGAAGCTGCACCCGGAGCCGTTTCTGGAAATTCACCCGCGCGATGCCGCCGCGCTCGGTATTGAAGACGGCGACGCGCTGGAGGTGCGATCGCGCCGAGGACGCTGCGAGCTGCCCGCCAAAGTCACGCGCGCCATTTCGCCCGGCACCGTATTTGCGCCGATGCACTGGGGCTTGCTGTGGTCGAATACTGCTGAGGTCAACGGCCTGACCCACCCCGAAGCCTGCCCCCAGTCCAAACAGCCGGAGCTAAAGGCTTGTGCGGTTGCGGTCTGCAAGCTCGTGCCGACAGTCACCGAGCCCGCTGCCGACGCCCCTGCTGAGACGCCTAATAGAGCGATCGGCGAGGCACCGGCAAACTCGAACGGCAACTCGGACAGCAGCTCGAACGGCTCTACCGATCCAGTCTCTTCTTCGGAGGCGCTGCCGGTATGACGACGACCTATTTCCAGTTCGAGGCGGATTTCGTCACTTCCCTACGCTGCATCCCCATGCAGGTGCGCCACAAGCTCGACACCTGCGGCGTTAAGCTCAAGCTCCAACACTGGCATCAATTCGACGATCGCATCCGACACAGCCTCGTCGAAACGCCCTGCGACACGCCCGTCGCTATTCAGATTTATCGCGATCGACTGCGAAAACTCGTGCGCGCCCAAACGGGCAGCGACCCCAAAGACCTGCCGATCGAGGACGAGCCACCGTGGTCGCGCACCGACGCGATCCCGGCGGACGTACTCGATTGGGCGGCACGATTCGACGCGTCGATCGCGGTAGACCAGTGGCGATCGCTCGACGATCTCCAACGGTTTGCGCTGATCAAGCTCAGTCGCTCCGGCCACGAAAACAAGAACTTTTGGCCCGCGCTCGTCGAGTTCGGTCTTGCCGAGCTTGCCTGAAGTTCGTCCCCGGTGGCGCTCGCCTGCTCCGGTCGTTATCGATCGTGCGGGTCGCCGAGCGCGCCTCTCTTTATCGCCTAAGTGTGAGGAACTCAATCTCGTGAAGAACCTATTTAAAGCCATGTTGCTCAGCCCCGCGCTGCTCGCAACGTCGGCAACGATCGCCCAAGCAGACGAACTGCTGAGCGTCGATGCTCTTTCGGCTCCCGAAAGCCTCGACCAAGTCACTTCAGTTTCACAGCTTTCGGACGTCCAGCCGACTGACTGGGCCTTCCAGGCGCTGCAATCGCTCGTCGAGCGCTACGGCTGTATTGCGGGCTACCCCGCTGGTGCTGCCGTCCTTAGCGCACCGGCCGCTGCGCCAGCCGCAGCACCCGCCGCACCGATGACTTTCCCGACCCTCGGCCAAAGCGATGAGCCGCAGCTCGTGGCACAGGCCCGCGTCGCTCAAGGTCGCGGCAGCGCGGTGTACCTCGGAAATCGTCCCCTGACTCGCTACGAGTTTGCTGCCGGTCTGAACGCTTGCTTGGATCAAATCCTGGCCCAAGTCGGCGGTGACGGCATCGCGCCTGGCGATCTGGATACGATTCGCCGCCTGCAAGACGACTTCGCCGCCCAGCTCGCTGCCCTGCGCGGTCGCGTTGACAGCCTCGAGTCGCGCCTCGACACCGTCGAATCTCAGCAGTTCTCGACGACCACCAAACTGGTCGGCGAAGTGGCCTTTACGCTGGCCGACACCTTCGGCGACGACGACGATACCCAAACCGTCTTCCACGACAAAATCCGCCTCCAGCTGGTCACGAGCTTCACGGGTCGCGATCGCCTGTTCACCCGCCTGACCGCAGGCAACCTGGGCAACAGCTTCGCCACCGAGCTGGGCACCAACGAAGGTCGCTTCGCCTTCGACGGCCCGAGCGGCAACAACGTAACGATCGACCGTCTGCACTACAAATTCCCCGTCGGCGACGACCTGGAAGTGACGCTGATGGCGAGCCTCGGCGGTCACCACTTCTACGCCGACACCTTTAACCCCGGCCTGGAAGCGGGCGGTGGCGCGAACGGCGCGCTCTCGCGCTTCGGCGAACGCAACCCGATCTTCCGCCACAACCTCGGCGGTCAAGGTATCGGCTTCCGCTACGACGCCACCAACTGGCTGGAGCTCTCGGCGGGCTACCTGGCGCGCGGCGGCTTCGACAGCAGCCCAGGTGCGGGCCTGTTCAACGGCAACAACTCTTACATGGGTCAAGCCGTCGTTGCGCCGTCGGATAGCTTTAAGTTCGGCCTGACCTACATCCACAACCACGACGTGCCCTCCGGTCGTCGCTTTAACTACGGCGGTACGGGAACCAACCTCGGTAACCTAGCCCCGGGCGCGCTGATTTCGGCGGGCGTCCCGTCGGGCACGGCCAACGGCGAGGTGGTCAGCGATTCGTTCGGTCTGCAGTTCCTCTGGAGCCCCAGCTCGAGTTTCCGTCTCGGTGGCTGGGCGGGCTACACCGCTGCCGACCTCAACGACGACGAAGCTGAGGCCGATATCCTCAACTACGCGCTGACGCTGAGCTTCCCCGACCTGTTCGCTCCGGGCAACATGGGCGCGCTGATCGTCGGTGCCGCACCGCACCTGATCGACCTCGATGTTGATGGCGGTGTCGATACCGACTTCGACGAAGACGTGCCGCTGCACGTCGAGGCGCTCTACAAACTCAAGCTCTCGGATGGCATCACGAGCACGCCGGGTCTGATCTGGCTGGTGAACCCCAACCAAAGCGACGACAACGATGACGTCGTGATCGCGACGATTCGGACGACCTTCAAGTTCTAGACCGCCGCGCGTCTCGGGCGAGCTCTGCGGAGTTTGCCCGAAGCGCTGGCGGGCGAGCTAGCTCGTTCGTCTTCCGTAAAAGCCGAACGTGGTGCTCTCCCGTGCCCCGTTCGGCTTTTTTATTTCTCCCCACCGCGTTATGCGCCTCGAACAACTGCAAGCGTTCCTCTCCGTCGCCGAAACCGGCAGCTTTCAAAAAGCCGCACGGCTGCAATGCGTCACGCAGTCGACGATCAGTCGCCAGGTGCGCGCCCTCGAAGAGACGACCGGAATGCCCTTGCTCCACCGCACCACCCCAGCGCGGCTGACGGTGGCGGGCGAGCGACTGTTTCCTCGCGTGCGCAAGATTTGCGACGAGTGGGCTCAGGGCTTGCAGGAGGTGACCGACCTAGTTGAGGGCAAGCAAACTGAGCTGTGCGTGGCGGCAATCCATTCGGTCTGCTCGAACTTTTTACCGATCGTCCTGCAAAAATTTCACGCCAGCTACTCGGACGTGCAGCTTCGGGTGACGTCCTTGGGCAGCGATCGCGCCCTGAAAGTCCTGCGCGATGGCCTGGTAGATATTGCCGTGGTAATGAACAACCCGCTGCTGACGGCAGGAGCCGACCTGGCGATCGAGCCGCTCTATGAAGAATCGGTGATGGTGCTGATGGCGGCGGATCACCCGCTAACGAACTACGTATCGATCCCGAAGGCGCGCCTGGCTCAGTACAACCATATTATTTTCAAAGACGGCTACGGCATGCAGCGCCTGGTACACGACGTTTTTGCCAGCGAAGGCATCGAACTGCGCGCCATGCTCGAACTCAATACGCTCGATGCCTTTCGTGGCGTGGTGCGCCAAAGTGAAGCGATCGCGATTTTGCCCGCTTCGGCGACCCTCGAAGCCGACGACGATCCCGGTCTCGCCGTCCGTCCGATCGCCACCGACAGCCCTGACGACCCCAACCTGACGCGCCAGGTCGTCTTGGTAACGACGCTCGATCGCCTCTCGATTCCGCCCGTGCGCGACTTCTACCGCCTCGTGCGACAACATCTGCCTCAACTCGCCAGCGATCGCATCGCCGAGCTGCCGACCAGCACGCTCCACTGTCTGAACTCATTCTCGCTAGCGGGAAGCGCTGCCGAATCTTCCTGAAATTTAGCTCCCAGCACCGAAAGTCGCCCCGAAAGTTGTCGGGTTTTACAGTTTGGACGCGGCCCGACATCGCACACTACTAGGGGCGGTCATCAATTAAACCTGTAGCACCTACTCCACACGAGCTACAGCTCTTGGCATTGTTTTTTGAGACGTGCGTGCTCCTAAAGGTTCTGGCGCGAATTGATGACAGGCCCGAGTCACCGTCGAGCCAATTCTCAGCTTAGGAATCCAGTGAGCCAAGCCTTTCGTGTCCTGCTTAAGAAAGTCGCCAGTGGCCCCCATACCGGCAAAAACCTAACTCGCTGCGAAGCCGAAGCAGCGCTGTCGATGATGCTGCGCGCGGAGGCTACCCCGGCGCAAATCGGTGGCTTTTTGGTGGCGCACCGCATGAAGCGCCCCGTCCCCGAAGAGTTCGCTGGAATTCTCGATGCTTACGATCGCCTCAGCACCCGCATCGCCCCGCTGCCCGACGCGACCCGCGTGCCGGTGGTGTTGGGCTGTCCCTACGATGGCCGCACCCGTACGGCTCCGGTTACGCCGGTCGTAGCACTGCTCTTGGCCGAAGCGGGCGTGCCGGTGGTAATGCACGGCGGCGATCGCATGGCGACCAAATACGGCCTGCCGATGGTAGAAATCTGGCGATCGCTGGGCCTGGACTGGACGGACTGCGATGTCGGGCGGCTCGGCCATGCGCTCGATCGCGCCCGATTGGCCTTTGCCTATACGCCGTCGATCTTTCCCGAAAGTTCGGCGCTGGTGGACTACCGCGACCAAATCGGCAAGCGGCCACCGCTCGCGACTGTCGAGCTGATGTGGTCGCCCTATGCCGGGGCGGCGCGCTCGATCTGCGGTTTCGTCCATCCGCCGACGGAAGACTTTATGCGCGGGGCGTTTGCGCTGCGGGGTCGCTCGGATTTAATCACGGTTAAAGGGCTAGAAGGAAGCTGCGATCTGCCCCGGTCGCGGACGGCGATTATCGGCGTCTCCACGGGCGATCTGCAAGAGCGCCTGTTTCTACGGGCGCACGAGTTCGGCTTGAGCGGTGCGGATATACCCCTCGACTCGGAGGTGGACTACCTCGGCGATCTCTCGGCGCTGCTGGCGGGCAAGCTCGACACCGAGCGCGTGGCGGAACTAGCCAAAGGAGCAATTTGGTCGGGCGGCTTTTATCTGTGGCAGTCGGGGGGCTGCGCGGATTTGGCGGCGGGGCTGACGCGGGCGGAAGCGACGATCGCCAGCGGCAAGCTATTGGAGACGATCGCCACCATCCGAGCTGCGATCGCGCCGAATTAATTCACCGTTTTCGTGCGGGTTGCGAACAGACTTTTCGCTAACTCGAAGCTGCACAACCCGTGACATCGAGCTGCGATCGCACCATACCAATTGCCGTCATCAGCACGTTGTTATCGAGCTTCACCTGGGTGGCATTACCCACCGCCTCGAGGCTCAGTCGATCGAAGCTCAGCGGCGACTCGTGCAAAAAGCGATCGACCCCATCTTTAAAATCCAGCAGAATAAAGGTCTCCCGCCCTCTCGGTGTCAAAGTGGCAGGAGCGGTGCTGGCGCTGAAAAAACTGGGGTTGTCGGAAAAGGTGATGTCGGTAATCGTCGGGGGGCCGGTGGTGGTGGCCGGGGTGATGTCACCGCTGGCGATCTCGCTGCCGCTGACGCTGATGTCTTGCGGTTGAGCTTCCACCGCGCCGATATCGCGGACGCCGGACAGACCGAAGCCCCGCTGGCTGGTGATGGTGGCGGTGACAGCAGTGGCCGTATCGACGGTGGGGTCACCGCGATCGCAGACCTACCCAATCAGCTCGAAGAATCCCGCCTCCAAGTCGTAGCCCAGCATCTTCGCAAATGCCATCGCCCGCGCCTGGTGCGGCAGTTCCCGCGCCTTGAGCCACCCCGACAGCTCGAACACTTTCCGCATTAGAAAGATCTCCAGCGATTCCGGGTTGAACTGAATCCCTTCCGTCGGGTGAAACTCATGGGGAACCAGCATCGCGACATAGCGCGCCAGCTCGCTCTTCCAGTCCAGGAACAGCGGCATCCACGGATACGCCGCTTCCATCCGCACGAACCACAGCCGCACTTCGGGAATCTCCGACAGCTCGCGCGGGTCGGTCGGCTCGCGCTCGAAGTCGATCTGAAATGCGATCGCCGACTCGAAGTCTTCGGGCTTAAAGTCTCCGGCTTCGACGGACTTCGCCCACGCGGCGATCGGGCTGAGGTCGAGGCGATAGATGGTCTCAGTGGTCAAGGCGATCGTCTTCGTCATGGTTGCCGGAACGGAACAACAGGCTCCATTATCCTACGTACGCACGAAACCACTATGTCTCTTCCGCCAAACCTCGTATCTCCTCCACCGGCAGCCCCGTCATCTGACTGACGACCTCCGAAATGTTGCTCTTCAACAGCCCGCGTGCAATTTCCAATCGCGCTCGGCGATCGCCTTCTTCCAAGGCATCTTCTCGGGCGGAAGCGATCGCGCCTGCCTGCAACCATCGACGATCGCGCTCTGCTTCTATCAGTGCCAGCTCTTCGGACGACAGTTGGCTCTCGCTGGCGATCTCGAAGGCGTCATTTAGGTCTTCGTCGGCGTTGAGTTCGCTGGGGATTTGGGTCAGATCTTCGGCACGACGCAGGAAGTACATCCAGCGATCGGCGAGGTCGGACAGTTCGGACAGTTCTTTCTCGAATTTCGGTAGTTCGACGAAGATCCAGCGGAATTCTTCGGTGCAGACTTCGTGGGTCTCTTCGTTGAGGATTTTGAATCGGGAGATGGGGCGATCGCCGTTCTCGAACAGCACGAAGTCGGTAATCGTGACGGAGATGACGGGTTTGAGATCGAGGTAGTAGCGGCCTCGTTTGAGTTGGCCGCTGTATGCCTTGGTGGTGTTGTACAGGATTCGCTTCAGGAAGGCGGGGACTTTAGCGACCTGCATCTCGACGATGACGATCGAGCCGTCGTCGAGCTGGGCTTTCACGTCCAGGATCGTCAGCTTGAAGTCGGGGAGGCTGGGCTGCTGGAAGGGATCGACGATCTCGAGGGTTTCGATGCGCGGTTCGCCTTGATAGACGATCGCGTTAAGGAAGCTGCGGAGTATGGAGGTGCTGCGCGGCGAGCCGAAGACGCGCTTGAAGCCGAAGTCAGTGCATGGGTCGATGAAGCCCATTGGTGGGTGTCTCTTATCGCTGTCTCTAATCTAGCGGTTCATCTAGCGATCTTTCTGGCGCTCCTGGGTCGGCGCGATCGCTGTTGGGTGACAATTGGGGAAGTGGGGGGCGATCGAGATCGAGGCTTGGCGTTCGTGGCGATGCAGAGCGTCTGGGGATTGCGTTGCCCACGCAGAGCGTGGGAACGATGCGAAATTGCCTGATAAGGCTCGGAGAATCTTCATTAAGACTGGCATCAAATATCCATCTGAATATTACTTATCCTTGGTCGAATGGATATAAAAAGACTCTGCAGCCAATTCTAGATTTAATCCTTTTTCGCTGAGATTCAGACAACTGATTTAGCAGAATACAAAGGGTTGCCTTACTTTCTTCAACAGTTTCCGCTAACTCATATACTTTTTCCCTACCCAAGTAGTATGCCGGGGACATTGGTAAGGCTTGTCTAGAATGCACAACTCCACCGGGACGTTTACTTCTTGACACTCCCCTTCTCTGAATCAATATCCCAACGCATTCGCCACCAGACGCACGTATCGTTTCCCAGCATCTAACAAACAGCTCATCTGTAATTTCCCACTTTGGAGAAACAAGAGCCGCGACCACCACCCTTTCTCCATTTCCTAGCACTGGTTGTCTCTGCGTATAATCTAGCGGTTCTTTTCGCACTCCTATCGGCGCGATCGCTGTTGGGTGACAATTGGGAGACTGGGGGCGATCGCGATCGATGTCTGGCATTCGTGGCGACGCAGAGCGTCTGGGGATTGCGTTGTCCACGCGGAGCGTGGGAACGATGAAATAGCTACTAGATAACCGATTCTCTTCCTATGTCGAATACGTTCATTACCCCTCTCCTCAAACAGCTCCTCTAGCTTCTCCGAACCATCAGGGTGAACGCATCTAATTTCGTATCTTTCCATACAGAAAAATTGTCCGAAAGCCAAAACAAATGCCTCCAAACAACAAATTGTGGAGTAATTCGGCATCTCTTGCGCCACTCGGCTTAACAAAGAGCTTGCTTTTTAGATTTTCTCCACCTGCTGAGGCGATCGGAACAGGATCTACAGAGTGTCGATGGCTAAATGGGGTGGGAAAGCGGGTGAACTCATCGAATCTCAAGGATGAAGATATTTTTCTGTATAGTGGCTAACTAAATTAGATGCGTTTACCCTGTCCGAACCATGCCGTATTCTAAATCGTCTCTCTTCCTCTGATATGGGTATCGCAAGCAAAAAAGCAACAGTCTTTGTTTCTGTCTTCAATGTGTCTAACTCACCATTCCAAAAGAAGGGTGATGTGAAATATATGTGCTTCATTGGAATATCGGGATAGTAAGTTGAAACTATGTTGGGGAATACTATACCTGGCGCACAAAGCCACCGATCCTTCATAACGAAGAATGCAGTTGTCGCTACTGCATTAGGGAAAAGGTCATACTCTTCATTAAAACAACTTACTATCTCCGCTCTAACAGGATACTCTTCTCCACTTGAGAGTAACAGAGGAATGTTTGAAACTCCTATGGAAGCTACTGTAGTAACCCTTAGGCAAGGAGAGTTTATGAGAAATAGTAAATCTACAGAGTAAGACTCGTCTTCATTGAAGAATCTTGAGTATTCAGGATTCTTTCCACCTATGACCTGAATGTAGTTTTTCGCGATCAGCTTCTTATCTTGAGAAGTAGTCATATATTATTTCATCGTTCCCACGCTCTGCGTGGGCAACGCAATCCCCAGACGCTCTGCGTCACTGACACGCACAACAGCAGCGATCGCCCACAGGTCGCAGCCGCGACACCACCACCACACCCGAGCGCCTGGTTTACGCCGTCGGACGCAAACGACGCTCGAACTCCGCCACCAGTTCGGCTTTAGTGCGCTGCGGCTGACCGATATTGACGTAATAATCCGCCAGCTCTTCGAGTTGGCCGTTCAGTACCAGCGTCCCCACCTTCATCGCGCCAATGCCCGAAAACACGAACGAGTCGTTCTCGGCGTGCTTCTTGATGTTCTTCTGAAAAAACTCCGGCAGGCGATGCCAAGCCACGCTGGGGTTTTCGTGGTGCTCGATGTGATAGCCGTCGTTAAAGTTGCGCGAGTTAGTGTCGGTGTTGATGCAGGTAAATGTGGACTTGTAGTTGTTGTCCGGCTCGTCGGGGTCAACGAAGATGTGCTGCTTGAAGTTGCCCTGCATCATCGCGAAGGAGATAAACGCCACCGGGAACAGAAACACGAAGAAGGTCGCGATCGGCTTGAGCGTAAACAAGAACGCCGCTGTTCCGAAGAAAAACAGTTCGCCCGCCACACACTGCGTTAGCACCTTAGTTTGCGCCTTGCGCCATAGGCGAATCGGCAGCTCGAACCAGATGCCCACAAAAAAGCGCAGCATGTAGTTAAAGTGATTGCGCTTCGAGTCGCGTTGGACGGTCATCGTCGAGCTGAGATCCCAGGGCGCGACGTTGTCATCGCTGTGGTGCATGGCGATGTGGTGCGCGTAGTAGATATTGGGCGGGATCCCGAAGAAGCAGCTAAGGAAGCTGCCGTAGATATGCTTGAGCCACTTCCACTCTTTCTTGAAGAGTGAAGTGTGCGTCGAGTAGTGCAGCGCCAGGATAAACGAGCGCGCGTAGGTGACGAAGTGGAACGCGAAGTATCCCATCCCCAAAACGATCGCGATCGCCGGATGAACGCGGCCTTCGAGCCAGAACAGCGTGGCGGCCATCGGGATGCTCGTCAAAATGATGTTGACGGCCACCAGCAAGACATAGATGTTTTGCTCGCCGCCCGATCGCAGCAGTTTACCGATAACCCACTGGCGCAAGCCCGCTGGTAAGTCGAAGCGGTGTTCCTGGCGCGGCTGGTCGATATCGAGCTGGTTGATCGCTCCGATCGCGGGCTTGGGAGAAGTTTGCATGGAGAAGAAAACGCGCGGTTGGGTTGGCTCGTCGAGCCGATGTCACTATAACGGTTTCTCTCGGAGAACGATGGGTGATGGACGCGGCGGGCGCTCAGGCGTCGAGCTTGCCCTCGATCGCGGCGTTGAAGCCGTAAACCTCGCGCTGACCGACATAGGGAACGAGCGTCACTTCGCGATCGTCTCCAGGCTCGAAGCGCACGGCGGTTCCGGCAGGGATATCGAGGCGCATGCCCTTAGCTGAGTCGCGATCGAACGCCAGCGCCGAATTGACTTCATAGAAATGAAAGTGCGAGCCGATCTGCACCGGGCGATCGCCGGTATTGGCCACCGTTAGCGTCACCGTCAGGCGACCGGCATTTAGCTCGATATGGCCGTCGGGTGTAAAAAGTTCACCGGGAATCATAGTTTCGTTCGGAGAGACGCGGGGAGACTTCGAGGCCGGACGAGTCGCGCTCCATGGGAAAGCCTGCTGCGATCGGGAAGGCCAACTCGATGTCCTCTAGTGTATACCGCGCGTGGAGCCGCTTGATTAGCTCGTGGCGCATGTAGAGTCCCGCGAGATAGTCTTTTGCGTGCACGAAGATGCGGGCATCGACGCTGTAGTACCCGAAGTTTTCGTAGAGGAAAAAGGGCGCTTTCTCCGGGCTGGCGTGCAGGCAGTTGGTCTGCAGCTCGCGGGCAACCTCGATCGTAATTTTTTCTGCCGCCGCTAGGTCAACGCCGTAGGCAAAGCCGAGTCGCACGTCCACCGTCAGATATTTCTGCGGCAGGCCGTAGTTTTTGAACGCCGACGAGACGATCTTCGAGTTTGGGATGACGATCTGGCTTTCGCGGATGTCTTGAATGACGGTGTAGCGCCATTCCACATCGGTGACGTAGCCCGCTTCGCCGGTGCTGAGTTCGAGGTAGTCGCCGGGGCGGACTTTCTTCGAGAGGATGATATTTAGCCCGGAGAACAGGTTCGCGAGGGTATTTTGCAGCGCCAAACCAATGGAGACACCACCGACACCGAGGGCAGTCAGCAGTGGCGTAATCGAGATCCCCAGGGACTGGATAACGATCAGAACGCCGAGGCTGAAGATCGCTAGCTTCGTTAGATTCTCGAACAGCGAGGTGATCGGCGAGGTGTTGTCGTCTTTGTTGCCGCTATAGAGTTCGATGAAGCCGACGGCAAGGCGAGCGATCACGACCGTGACCGACATCAGGGTCAGTGCCAGCAGGGTCTTGTCGAACAGCGATCGCAGCGGTGGGTCGAGCTTGAGCGTCAGGCTGGCACAGAAAAAGCCCGCCAGGATAAACCACAGCAGCGTCATCCAGCGCAGCGACGACAGCACGATGCGGTATCCCGGCCAGCCCGTCTTCGCCGCGATCGCCCGCAGGTAGACGATCGCCCGCCGCTCGAAAATCACCCCACCGATAACACCGAGCAGCACGATCGCCAGCGGCCAGAGCAGCTGCATCACTTCGAGAAAGTTGGTCGGCACTGCTGGGGCGGACATCACGCGCGCCTAACGAATCGGATCGTGGACTGTCACCAGCTTCGTCCCGTCGGGAAAGGTCGCCTCGACCTGCACTTCGGGGATCGTCTCGGCGATACCGTCCATTACCTCGTCGCGCCCGAGTAGCGTCGTGCCGTACTCCATCAGCTCCGCGACGCTGCGGCCTTCGCGCGCGCCTTCGAGAATACCGGCGGAAATGTAGGCCATCGCCTCGGGATAGTTGAGCTTCAGGCCCTTAGCCTTGCGGCGTTCGGCCAGCAGCGCGGCGGTAAAGATCAGCAGCTTGTCTTTTTCTTGGGGGGAAAGTTGCATGGCTGAGAGGTGGGTTTGCCAGGATTTGCCAGGGTTTGCCAGGGCTACCAAATGCGCGGATGGTGTGCCGTCTGGCCGCGCTGGCGCGACCGCAGCAGATGCCAAACGGACGTAAACCAGTGTCGCACTTTGGCTGTCGAACGACCACGGTAGCGGCAGACGACCCCGTCGATCGCCGTGCTGATGCCCGCTTCCGAGCCGTCGTTCGGATCGGCCTCGCGCCACAGTTCTCGCGCCGCTGCAACGATCTCGGCGCGATCGTCCGGTGCGATCGCCTCGCCAATCCACAGCAGCGTCCCGATGACCGGCATCGAATTGAGGCCGTGGTAGCTCGTCCAGGTGTCGCTATCGGCCTCCAGGTCTAACACCTGCCGATCGATCCACAGCGGTCGATCCTCGCGCCACACCTCCGTCCGCGATCGCCACGTACCGCGCGCGAACCCCTCGCCCCGCGCCGTGCGCCCGAACCGGACGATATCCCAGCCGCACCAGGTCGCGCCCGGCCCCAGATCGACGCGCAAATCTTGTCGATATACCGCCCCTTCAAAAACGATCGTCTCGCGCGGCAGCCACTCCAGATACGCCCCGCGCCCGAGTCGCAACGTCACGTCTTGACGCGCCTCGATGCCATCGGGCGATCGGCGAGATTTGCCGCGACTGCCGTAGATCTTCGCGGCGGCGGGCGTCGAGACCAGCACCTGCGAGCCCGGTTCCAGGGTGGCCCGCTGGCTGAGGCGATCGCCGCCGACGATGCCGCCTGCCGTATGCAATGCGACGGTGTGGCAGATGCCGCTGGCTTCAGGATAGAAGGAGCGCTGAACTCGGAAGGGTGCGGCAGTGCGCGATCGGGTTAGAACCGTGCGGTTGGACTCGCGATCGGGGCGATAGTGCAGATCGAGCTGGCCGTGCCAGTGGGGGAAGCGATCGCCGCGATCGTCGGTCGCCGTCGAAAGAGAAGCAGTCATCGCAGGCAAAGGCGCGGGGAAGCGCGAGAGAGTTGACTCGGGTGCGGCACTGCGGGCGACCCCCCACCGGGGCGGTTGAAGCGATCGAGGCGCAAACCTCAAAGACCACAGATCCAACAAACCTAAAAGATGCGGCCCCCAGGGAAAAGGGCCAAACGAGGCACGGGAATTGTGAAGATCGACAGCGCGGTCGTCCACCCGGCAGATCGTTAGAAGGTATTCTAAGTAGAGATTAAGATCATCCTGTGAGAACATTCGGTTTTGGAAACGTACGAATTCGATGTCGCGATCGTCGGCGGTGGTCCGGCAGGCTGCACCTGCGCGCTGTACACCTCGCGTGCTGACCTCAAAACGGTCATCCTCGACAAAAATCCAGCCGTCGGTGCGCTGGCGATCACCCACAAAATCGCCAACTACCCCGGCGCTCCCGGAGACATCAGCGGTAACGACCTGTTGGACGTGATGCGCGATCAAGCCGTCGAGTTTGGCGCAACGTACCGTCGCGCTCAGGTCTTCGGTATCGACGTTTCCGGCGAGCACAAGAAGGTTTATACGCCGGAAGGAACGTTCGTCGCGCGCGCGCGCGTCCTCGCGACGGGAGCGATGGGCCGCAAGTCGTCGCTCACCGGTGAGTCGGAATACTTAGGCCGAGGCGTTAGCTATTGCGCGACCTGCGACGGAGCGTTTTATCGCGAGAAGGAAGTCGCGGTCTATGGCCTCAACCCCGAAGCGATGGAAGAAGCGCAGTTTCTGACCAAGTTTGCCTCGACGGTTCACTGGCTGACGAACAAATCACCCCAAAGCGACGATCGCCACGTTCAGGCGCTGCTCGAAAAGCCGAACGTCAAACATTGGGACAGAACGCGCCTGATGGAGATCCAGGGCGACCAGGCTGGCGTGACCAGCATCATCAAGAAAGACAAGGCGAACGAGGAGACTTCGGCGCTGCCAGTCGAAGGTGTCTTCGTGTACCAGAGCGGTTCGCGACCGATTACGGATTACGTCGGGCCAGAGATTGATATGGACAACAAGGGCGGCGTTATGGTCGATGAGACCATGATGACCAACATTGAGGGCGTCTGGGCGATCGGCGATATTCGCAACACGCCATTCCAGCAGGCGGTCGTGGCGGCAAGCGACGGTTGTATCGCGGCAATGTCGATCGACCGTTTCGTCAACCAACGCAAGGTCATCAAGCCGGACTGGGATCACACCTGATCCGACGCGCTAGCGTTACCTACTGCAAGTCGAGGGGTCGAGACGATCCCTCGGCTTTTTTGTGATTTTTTAGCATGTATCGAGGCCAGTTTAGGGCAGCACTATCAGGTCAGCTCGAAGTCCAGTCGGCTAAAATTTGCCCATAGGTCTTCTTCTCCGGCATGTCCAGCAACCCTGACGCGATCAAGCGAATCTACAACGCCTTCGAGCCCTATCCGGCGACCTCGGAGGTGTACGTGCATCTCGAAGCCGTGCGCGGCGGTTGGGACGTGAAGCGGGCGACGGGATGGCGCATCGAGCGATCGGATAAGCCCACCTGTCAGCTCTTTAGCGGTCATCGTGGCGTGGGCAAGTCCACGGAGCTACAGCGGCTCAAACAATGGCTGGAAGACGAGTGCGGCTTTTTTGTGGTGTACTTTGCGGCGGACAAGGTGGACATCGAGCCGGAAGACGCCAGCTATGCCGATGTGATTTTGGCCTGTACGCGCAACCTCGTCGAGGCGGTGCGGCTGGAGACAAAGGAGAACCCGATTTTGACTTGGCTGTCGAGCCGATGGGGCGAGTTTAAGGAGTTCGCTAAGAGCGACGTTGAGTTCGAGAAGCTGACGTTCGAGCAAAAGCTGCTGGAGTTCGGCAAGCTGTCGGCGAATTTGCGGGCGGTTCCGTCGGTGCGGGCGGAGGTGCGGAAGGAGGTGGATGCGAATACGGTGTCGCTGGTGCAGGCGGTGAATGAGTTTATCGAGCTGGCGACGCAGCAGCTTCAGAAGAAGGGCAAGCGCGGCATCGTGATTATGGCGGACAACCTCGATCGCATCAGCTACATTCGCCGCGCGGACGACGCTCGCAGCAACCACGAGCAGATTTACCTCGATCGCAGCGAGCAGATGAAGGGGCTCAACTGCCACGTAATTTATACTGCGCCGATCGCGTTGGTGTGCAGTCGTGGCGTGGAAGTGGAAGCGCGCTATGGCGATCGCGATATTTTGCCGATGGTGGTGATGCAAAATCGCGATGGGTCGCTGAATGCGGAGGGGATGGCGGCGATGCGGAAGATTATTCGGCTGCGGGTAGAACTGATCGAGCCAGAGGTGGCGAAGGCGATCGAGACGCAGCTTTTTGAGTCGCCGGAGTTGCTCGATCGGGTCTGTGAGATGAGCGGCGGGCATGTGCGGGTGTTGATACAGCTCGTGCACAAGGCGCTGAACTGGACGGATGTGCTGCCGATTCAGAAGCGAGCAGTGGGGCGGGCATTGGGGGCAGCGCGACAAATCTATCGCGATTCAATTAACTACGAGGATTGGGAGCAGTTGGCTCGGGTGTACCGGACGAAGATGTTGCCGCGCGATAACCGGAGTCAGCAGCTACTGGCCGATCGCTGTGTATTGCAGTACTTCGAGGAGGATGAGGATGGGGAACCGAATGAGTGGTTTGACGTGCATCCGCTGATTCTAAAAATCGACCAGTTTCAGGCGGCGCTGAGTGCCGGGGAGACGGAGTGATGACGGACGGTGCAGAGCAGTTCGACCCGTTGGCGGAGTTTGAGGACGAGGAGCCGACGAACGAGGAGACTTATGCGGCGCTGCGGCGATCGATCGCGCGGACGGCGGGGTTTGGGCTGAAGTTTTTGGAGTGTACGCCTGCGATCGCGCGGGAGACGATCGGGCAGTTACGGGAAGATTTACCGCAGAAGAAGATTGCGGTGTTAGAGCTGGATGAGCCGATCGTGCAGTTGTTCGAGCGGGTGGTGGAGTTTACCGCTGAGGACACGCCGGATGTTTTGTTTGTGCTGGGGTTGGAGCGATCGTTGGTGGAGGATATTTCGCCGGGTGGAAGTGGCGGTCAGGGTGACTACTACCAGGAGGATCGGACGCCGGGGATTTTATCCCATTTAAATCAAAATCGGGAGAAGTTTCGCAAGACGTTTGGGTTTTGTTTGGTGTTGGTGTTGCCGAGGTTTGCGAAGAAGTATTTTGTGCGGCGGGCGGCGGATTTTGTGGATTGGGGGTCGGGGGTGTTTGAATGGCGGCTCGATCGAGATTTAGTAGATTGGGAAGCGTTTCAGGTCTTGCAGTCTGGGGAGTATGACGAATATCTACAAATGACTGAAGCCGAGCAGCGCGAGGAACGTATCAAACTACAGACTTGGCTTGAAGAAAGCGAGAACAAAAATCAAAGATACAAATTACTCATTAGGCTAGGAAGCCTATTCCATGCCAGTCAAAAATTCGACCTGGCTATTGAGAGTTATATCTGCGCTCTCGAAATTTATCCAGCATCCAGTGAAGCTTGGTACTGCCGTGGTAATGCGCTTAGCTGGCTTAGTCAATTTGACAGGGCTCTTAGGAGTTATGATCGTGCTCTCGAACTCGATTCAAGCCTAGGTGATGCTTGGTACTATCGGGGCAACGCGCTTAGCTGGCTCAACCAATATGAAGTAGCGATAGAAAGTTATGACCGTGCTACCGAACTCAACTCAAACCTAGTTGACGCTTGGTACGCCCGAGGCAATGTTCTCGGCCTACTGAATCGATACGATGCAGCGGTGGAAAGTTATAACCGCGCTCTCGAGCTTGAGCCAAGTTTCAGTGATGCTTGGTACTACCGGGATAATATTCTCGCTCGTCTGAGTCGACGTGATGCAGAAGTGAAAAGTTGTGACCGCACTCTCGAATTTGAAGTTGAGCGATAAAGCTTGCAATAGAACCTTCCACACTCACTATCACTGACCCCGGCTTCGACCCCATCCGCCAAGATCCCCGCTTCCAAGCCTTCCTCAACCCCAACCCATGACCCCCGACATCCTCCAACGCACCACCACCCTCCTAAAACAACTCTCCCCCGCCGAACAACAAAACGTCCTCCAATACATCGAAGCCCTCCTCCAACACTACCCAACCCAACCCACCAACCGCCACGAAAAATTCCTCGCCAGCCTCAAAACCCATCCCTACACCCTCCCCGCAGACTACAACTTCGATCGCGACGCTTGCTATGAGCGCTAGCATCTTTCTCGATACAAATATCTGGATCTATGCCTACGAGCAATCCGACGAAACGCGACCGGAAACCAGCCGCCAACTCATCGCCGACAACAGCGATCGAATCATCCTCAGCACCCAAAACCTCGGCGAGATTTACAACACCCTCACCCGAAAACAAATCCTCGATCGACCACAGGCTGCCGATCTAATCGAACAACTCATCGACATCTTCGAGCCCGTTCCCATCCAAGCCAGCACCGTCCGCCAAGCCCTCGCGATCCAGCAGCAAACCCAATACTCCTACTGGGATAGCCTTATCGTCGCCACCGCGATTGAATATCGCTGTGAACGCCTCTACTCCGAAGACCTGCAACACGATCGACGAGTCGAAAACCTCACGATCGTCAATCCATTCTTGTAAATCCATATCGATCGACTTCGACCCCATCCGCCACGATCGCCGCTTCCAAGCCCTCTTTAACCCCGACTCATGACCCTACAAGAAATCCAAACCGCCGCCCTCGCCCTACCGCCCCAAGACCGACAACAACTCGCCCAATACCTCCTCACCTCGCTCCAATCGCACCAAAAAACAACCAGCCTCCTCAGTCCCGGCGTGCTTACCTGCCGACTTAACGCTTTCATCACAATAAAGGTAGGGTGCGCCCGTCGGCGAAAATTCCGACGAAACGCCGATCGCAGAACATCCGACGAACGCACCGCGATATCGCCACCCGAAACACCCGGCGGTGCGTTGCGGCTCACCCAAATCGTCGCCCTTATTACTCGACGACCGTAGCCGCGACACACCCTACCGAGCCATCGCGATCGCGACCTTACTGATACACCGTGTCGTAATACGCCTGATACTCCGCCGACAGCAACGGCTTCCACCACGCCTCATTCGCCAGATACCACTCCACCGTCTGCCGCAACCCCTCCTCCACCGTTACCGACGGCTTCCAGCCCAGCTCCGTCTCGATCTTCGTCGCATCGATCGCGTAGCGGCGATCGTGCCCCGCCCGATCTTTCACATACGTAATCAACGACTCGCTCGGGCGCGTTGGCAGGTTCGGAGCCAGCTCGTCCATCAGGCCACAGAGCATCTTCACCAGGTCGATATTCGCCACCTCGTTGTTGCCGCCGATGTTGTACGTTTCACCCGGTTTTCCCAAATGGATGACGGTGTCGAGCGCCGTACAGTGGTCGCGCACGAACAGCCAGTCGCGCACGTTCAGCCCGTCGCCGTACACCGGCAGCGGCTTACCCAGCAGCATATTGATGCACATCAGCGGCACGAGCTTTTCGGGGAAGTGATACGGCCCGTAGTTATTCGAGCAGTTGGTGATAATTGTCGGCAGGCCGTAGGTGTGGAAGTAGGCGCGGGCGAAATGGTCGCTGCTAGCCTTCGAGGCCGAATAGGGGCTGTTGGGCTCGTAGGACGTGGTTTCGCTGAAGGCCGGATCGTCGGGCTCGAGGCTGCCATACACCTCGTCGGTCGAGACGTGGAGAAACAGACCGGATTTTCCCGCTTCGGTGAGCGCCGGGTAGTACTGGCGGAACGCTTCGAGCAGGACGAACGTGCCGATCACGTTGGTTTGGACGAAGGCGTCGGGGCCGAGGATCGAGCGATCGACGTGGGACTCGGCGGCGAAGTGCGCGACAGTGTCGATGCTCTCTTCGCGCAACAGCGTCTCGACGAGGTCGCGATCGCAGATATCCCCATCGACAAACCGAAACTTCGGCTTCTCTTCTAAATCCGCCAGCGTCGCCCGGTTGCCCGCATAGGTCAGCGCATCGAGGACGACCACGCGATCGTCGGGGTAGCTTTCGCACCAATGGTGGACGAAGTTCGAGCCGATAAACCCGGCTCCACCCGTGATGAGGATCGATCGTGGCGTGCGACTGCTGTTGCTCATTTTCCTAGAACTGAAAAACTCTTCAGGGCGTGTCATCAATTAGCACCAGACTCCTTACAGAGGAAGCAGTTGAACGCCCGACCCAAAAATAAAACTAGAACCGAAAAACCGCTGCGATCGCCCCAGGATGTCCGCGCTCGGCCGTTTCAATCCATTACAGCTCCGCGTGCCGGGACGCCCCGCAACGCCGTTTGAGAATACCCTAAACGTAGTGTGTTTGGATGAGCCTTTCGGGCGATCGAAAAGATGAGTCTGAGGATAGGTCGGGAAGTTGACGGCGATCGCTGCTGGGCATTTAACGGCGATCGCTGCTGGTCATTTAACGGCGATCGCTGCTGGTCATTTAACGGCGATCGCCGTATGGGAGGACAACGATGAGCCTCTCGACGATTGAAGCTGCCGAGCGCGGACACCCCAAAGCGATCGCCGCGACGATCCGCCACGTCGCCATCCAACAAAAGCTCGCGGAAGAAATCGGCGTGCGTGCCTTTTATAAGCCCAAGGCACTCAAAGGCAAGTCCGGAGAAGAGGAGCTGGCACTGGTCGTCGCGATCCGCACCCAGATGCCGCCAAATGCCGCTTCGTGCGTTAAGGTGGTGCGCCGTATCCTCAAGCGCTTTGAGATGCACCGCTTCGTGCCCCGCGCGATCGTCCACGGTCTGGTGGAAGAGCGCGAGAAGCCCGTTTGGTCGAAGGTGGTGCGGCTCGGGAAGTGGTCGGCGGACACCGCGATCGCGCCGCTGGGCTACGTGCCGAAAGCGCCTGCCTCTGTAGAAGCAGTAGAAGCATCCGATGTGGCAGCCAACTCGAAGGCCAGCGCCAGCTCGTCCGGCACGTCGAGCAAGCCCACACGACGCGGCGTTCGCTGGCGCAATCTGACGATCGTGGTGGCGGTCTGCGTGGCGATCGCGTCGGCATTTCGCGCGATCGGCGACGTGCTGGACGGCGGGATGGTCGGCGTGCCCAACGCGATCGCGGGTTTGCTGCGTCCGGTGACGCGGCTGGTGTCCCAGCAGGCCAATCTGGCGATCGCCGGAATGCAGCCCCGCCTCGACGACGCGCTGCCGACAGACTGGAGCCGTATGGTTCCCGCGATCGAGCCGCCGCCGCTGCCGCCGGAGCTGACGCGCGAAACGGTGACGATCGCGGCGGTTGGCGATATCGTCCCCGGCACGGATTTCCCTGCGAATAGGCTTCCTGCCAACCCCGATAACCTGTTCGCGCCCACCGCCGATGTTTTGCGCGCCGCCGACCTGACTTTTGGCAACTTCGAGAGCGTCCTGACCAGTGCCAACACGCCCACTAAGGATATTTCTCAGCCCGGAACCTTTGCGTTTCGCGCGCCGCCGTTTTTCGCCAAAACGTTCCAGATTGTTGGCTTTGATGTCCTCAACGTCGCTAACAATCACGCCTACGATTTCGGCGATCGCGGCTTGGAGGATACCTACCGCGCCTTTAATGACGTCAGCGTTGATGTCATCGGTGGCGATCGCTCGACGATTTTGGTGCGCCAGGTCAATGACGTCAGCGTCGCGTTTCTAGCCTTTAGCCCCTACGAAGCGCACAACTCCGTCAACGACCTGGAGCGGGCGCGGGCGATCGTTCGCGAGGCCGATGACTACGCCGACCTGGTGGTGGTGTCGATGCATATCGGCGCAGAAGGGACGGACGCCCAGCGCGTCACGGGCAAGACCGAGACGTTTTTCGGTGAAAATCGCGGCAACCCGCGCCGGTTTGCCCGCGCGGTTGTCGATGTGGGAGCCGACCTCGTTCTCGGTCACGGGCCGCATGTCCTGCGGGCGATCGAGGTTTATAAAGGCCGCGCGATCGCCTACTCGCTGGGCAACTTTATCGGTTATGGCACGCTCTCCCACGAGGGCGATACGCAGTATTCGACGATCTTCCGCGCCGAGCTGGCCCGCGATGGCGAACTGCTCGAAGCGCGGTTGGTTCCCCTGTCGCTGGCCGGTGATGGCATCCCGCGCATCGACCCCAACGGCGGCGCGATCGACCGGGTGCGATCGCTCACCCAAGCCGACTTCCCCGATACGCCGCTACAGATCCTAGACAGCGGCCAGATCGTCCTGCCGTAGCGCATTTCTGCTGGCGGCGGCAAAACACATCGAACGCAGCTCTCCGAACGACCCGCACGGTGCGATGACTCGGACGAGAACCTGGACGCGATCGCGCCCCACAGCCAGCCGATCGCACCACCGATCGCCTCGTTATAATTGGCTCAACCGCGTCGATCGTCGCCATGCTTCCCTCCATCAACCAGCAGCTCCCTAGCTCCTACGAACTCCCCTGTTCGGACGACACGCCCGTGGATAACGAAGACCAGAATCTACTGCCCAATCTGCTGCTGATGCTGCTGTCCGAGCTGTGGTCGGAGCGCCAGGACTGGTACTTCGGGGTGGATATGGCGATTTATCATACGACTGGGGCGAGTCCGTTCGTGCCGATCGTGCCGGATGGATTTTTGAGCGTCGGCGTCGATCGCCAGAAGGACGGCGACTCGCGGCGCAGCTACGTAATGTGGGAAGAGCAGGAGATCCCGCCGATGTTCGTGTTGGAGATGGTCTCCCACACGCCGGGGGGAGAGTACGACAAAAAAATGGAGATCTACGCCAAGCTCGGCGTGCGGTATTACCTGATTTATAACCCGAAGTTTTGGCAGCGCGATCGCCACCAGCCGTTTGAACTGTACGCCCTAGAAGACGGCGCGTATCGCTTGCAGACGGGAGAACTGTTCTGGATGCCCGAGGTGGAGTTGGGCGTCGGGCGCTATTGGACGGACGTGAATGGCGTCGATCGCGAGATTTTGACCTGGTACGATGCTGCGGAAAATCGCCATCCGAGCAAGGCGGAACGGGAGTTTTTGCGGGCGGAACGGGAGCAGCAGCGCGCCGATCGCGAGCAGCAGCGCGCCGAGGAAGAACGCCAACGCGCCGAAGAAGAACGCCAACGCGCCGATCGCGAGCGCCAAGTCAAAGAACGGCTGGCGGAATTCTTGCGCTCGCAGGGCTTCGACCCGGACGAGCTGCCGGAGTAGGGAGCTGCGAGGAGTAACAGAGAGCAATTTTTTAAAGATCGGGGCGCGAGCCTCTACGCCAACGCCCCGATCGCGTGGTGGTGTGCGGCATCGACACTTGCGATTTAGCGCCCCCCATTAACTTGTTCCCCGGACTCACCCGCGAAAACAGCCGCCTCAGATTTGCGAGCCCACGCGCCAGATGTCGCCCCGATCGCCGATAGTGAAGATTGCCGCTCGCCGCCGCCACCCATGCCGTCCACCGCCACCCGCCCGATCGTCCAGCGCCTGACGCCCTATCTGTTCCTCGCGCCCGCCGCGATCGCCCTGATCCTCACCGTCTTTTGGCCGACGCTCCAGGCGTTCTACCTCAGCTTCACGCAATACGGCTACGACCTGACCCAAGCGCCCCAGTGGGTCGGCCCGGCCAACCTGCAACGCCTCTGGCGCGACCCGCTTTTCTGGAAGACCCTCGGCCAAACGCTGCTGTATCTCGTCTGCGCTGTGCCGATCCTCGTCGCCGTGCCGCTGGTGCTGGCCGTCCTGGTCAACCGTCAACTCCGAGGCATCCGCTGGTTTCGCGCCGCTTACTACACCCCGGTGGTGATCTCGATGGTGGTGGCGGGGCTAGCCTGGAAGTATCTCTACGCCGAGAACGGCTTGTTTAACGCGCTGCTGGCGGCGATCGGCTTCACGGACGGTATCCCTTGGCTGACGAGCCCGGATTTGGCGCTGTTTAGCGTCGCGATCGTCACCATTTGGAAGGGGCTGGGCTACTATATGACGATTTATCTGGCGGGGTTGCAGTCGATTCCCGAAGACCTGTACGAAGCGGCGGCGCTGGACGGTTCGGACGGCTGGCAGCGCCATTGGGACATCACCGTGCCGCTGATGCGCCCGTATCTGGTGCTGGTGGCGGTGATTTCGTCGCTGTCGGCGATGAAGGTGTTCGAGGAGGTGTTCGTAATGACCCAGGGCGGGCCGCTAGATAGCTCGAAAACGGTGGTGTACTACCTCTACGAGCAGGCGTTTTCGCGGCAGGATATGAGTTATGCCTGCACGATCGGGCTGGCGCTGTTTTTGGCGATTTTGCTGCTGTCGCTGGTAAATCTGAGCTTGACTTGGCGACGCGAGGCGGATGAATGAACATCTTTTGCGACGGGTGAGAAGTCCGGCTTTAAAGTCAGGTTTCTGGATTCGGTCAGGCTTCTAGATCGATACGCCAGCGACACCGCTTCGCCAGCGGGCAGATTTCGCAGCGGGGCGATCGCGCGGTGCAGACCAGCGCCCCGAGGTCGAGCAGCGTCAGGTTCCAGCGCGCCACGTCGCGGTTGGGAGCCGCCTCGTCTGCCGCCGCCCAGAGTCGTTTGCAGCGCGATTTAACCCGCTCGCCGCGAATCCCGAAGAAGCGCTCCAGGATCCGCGCCACGTTGGTGTCCATCACCGCCGCGCGCCGCCCGAAGGCCACCGCCAGGATCGCCCGCGCGGTGTAGCTGCCGACGCCGGTGAGGGCGAGCAGGTCGGCCTCGCGATCGGGTACTTGCCCCCGGTGGCGATCGCGAATTTCGGTGGCGGCGCTCAGCAGGCGCTCGGCGCGAAACTTGAGGCCGAGGGGCGCGAGCAGGGCTTCGAGTGCGCCGCGATCGGCGTTTAGCAGGGCGGGCAGGTCGGGGTAGTGCGCCAGGAACTGCGTATAGACGGGTGCGACGGCTTCGGCGGTGGTCTTTTGAAGCAGGCACTCGGCGACGAGAATAGCGTAGGGGTCGGTGGTGTGCCGCCAGGGAAAGTCGCGCAGGTGGTTCTTCGCCCAGGCGCGGAGTTTTCGGCGAAACCAGAGGAGGTCGTTGCGATCGAGGAGTGGTGTTGGGTCGGTCACGATCGCGGCGGGAGAAACGGTTCGCGTCCACGATACATTGCCAGATACGTCGCAGGTATGTTGCAGATATATTGCCGGTTGGCCCCTCGCTGGGCGTCTGGGGCTAGCGTTAAGCTCGAGAGACCACGCCGCTTTTCGTCATCGTCATGCCAACGCCTACCTGCGAGTTTGACCCCGCCCAAACTGAAACGCGCCACGCTCTCAAGGAGTGGTCGGTCGCGATCGACGCTGCTTTGACCGGCGAGCTGAGCGTCTTGCTGCGTAAGGGCGGCATCCGCGATCGCCGTGCCGACCTCGATCGGCTGTTTCGCCCCGACGCTCGCAACGCGGCCCTCCTATTCCCCACCTTCGAGCATCAGAAATCCGAGTTACTCGAGCCCGCCTACGCCGATCGCGTCCGACCCGTCGAACCGGGCTGGCACCCAGAGACGATCGCGCTGCGGGGCTGGGCGGAGGTCGCGGCAGTGCTGCCGGTGTCGAGCCTCGATCGCGCCCTGGCCCTGGAGCCGTATTTCGTCTGGAACGAGCGGTTTGTTCGCGAGCGCTGGAACTGGAAGCCGGAGCGTCCGCTGTACGCGCTGGTGTTGCGGGCTTACTGGCTCGATCGCCCGGTGGCGCTTCGCTTTAACTCGCGCTACGGCGGCTGTCGCTCGCAGATCGAGCTAGCCGAATCGGTGGCGATCGACCGGCGGAAACCGGCGATCGCGGACGGTAGGTTCGCAGCACTGTTAGCGGAGCTTGGGGAACTGCTACCGGAGAGTGCTGTTGGAGAAAGCTGAAGAGCCCTATCCTGCCAGGATTTGCTCGGCCTGTTCGACGCTAGGGAGCCCGTAGGTGCTCAAAGATTCCTCTTTCTTCCACAGCCATTTCTCCCCCTCGGTCAGCACGACCTTTGCAGCAATCTGCCAATGGTCTGGAATCTTCAACGTGTTGCCGCGCTCCCAAAGGGCTCGAAACGTCGTTACACCATTCACATCCATAATCAGCTTCAGCGCCGCCGCCCCGATCGTCCCGAAATTATGGGTATCGAAGCCACGGAATAGGCCATCGCAGTGCAATAAGACGGCGTCCTTGCCCGCTCCCTGGGGCTTTCTGCCGTGAACTCCCTGTTTGAAGGTCAACGGATCGGTTCCCCACAGTTTCACCGGGGACGCCTCCCACTCGGAGCGATCGCTCATCGCGGAGTAATGGATATAAGCCGGGCCGTCGGGCCACATGCGGGCGGCGTTGCCAATGGTCACCACCGTCAGCAACTCGCGCAGGGAATTCTCCACCGCTGCGAGAGCTTCCCCGCGCTGCACGCAGAGCTGAATGTAGTCGGCGATCGCCCGGCACAGCTCCGAAGACGACCGGCTGTAGGCCAACCAGACGATCGGCTCTCGGCTGGCTCGGCTGGCTTCTAGCAGTCGAATGGCGTGGTCTCGAAAGGTTACGCGCACGCGCCCGTAGACGGACAGGACGGTTTCGATGCGATCGCGCTGTCTGCGCCCGAACACCGCCGCCTCTCCTCGCAGCTCGGGCATGATGCCAGCGCCTTCTAGCTCCGGTCGTTTCGCCTCTAGAAATAGCCGCGTCTCTGGCCGTAGCGGCACTCTTGCCTCTCCTTGATCCATGTCGGTTCCCAGGTGCATCTGGGCCATTTGGATTCCC
>ERZ1740067.468-NODE-468-length-32213-cov-11.712700_pt1 | contig 32213 bp, 27 predicted proteins | sample MGYA00581736_ERZ1740067 | MGnify/ENA primary metagenome ERZ1740067 (study PRJEB43018, sample SAMN04849236) | marine metagenome | isolation source: floating plastic debris | place: Pacific Ocean | collected 2008-08-27 | study: EMG produced TPA metagenomics... | reverse complement strand
TGAGGGCTCGAAAAGCTAAAGCCATCGGTACATTAATTAAGCGCACGTCCCTTAGGGTCTCGAAACCGCAAAAACAAGTTCATATACTCAAAGGCCTACTCAGCCAGGCAATCCATTTGGATAATACTTTCAAAAGTATCAGATTTTCGAATCATAAAGGATTCGCCACTGTTGTTTAATCCTACAATACCAGGTTTAGGAAAAGAAAATGCTCTAGCTTCAGGAGAGAAATAAGCCCCTGAATCCATAATTGCGATCGCATCTCCCTTCTCCAATTGAGGCAAGCGCCAAGCCGGATAAAGAGTATCTCCCATATGGCAAATGGGCCCGACTAAACGATAGAGCTGCAATGGCGTATTGAGCTTCTGTTGCAAAGGCAGCACCTGGTGAAACTCATATTTAACAATCTCGGCCACGCTAATACCCGCATCTAAAATGCCATAGGTAAAGGTTTCTGCGGTCTCTTTAGTATCAACAATCCGAGAGAGCAAAGCCTGAGTGTTCCCGGTAATAGCTCGGCCCGGCTCAACGGCTAGCTCCGGCAGTGACCGATTGACCCGCTTAAAATAGCTCGTAAGATCCTTGGAGATAAACGCCGAAAATGCTTCCAACGTTGGATAGTTGTTAGGTTCAGGTTCACGCACTTCAACTCGAAATGTTTCACTTAGTTTTTTGTCAAAGCCGGAAAACGGGCGGACTGTTGGAATACCAATGCTGCCTCCCACATCCAAAATCTCTGGATGAAAATCAAGTTCCCCGTAAAGGATATCCAAAAAATCCTTAATCTCCTGTAGGTAGCTAGCCATGTCGCCTAGCCCCTCAAACAGCACGCCGCGATGGCAATGCACGCCGATGACGTTGATTTCTGGCATTGTCAACGCTTTGCGATAGGCTGCTAGCGCCTCTCCCGTATCTACCCCCAAACCAAATTGACCACTCCAGCCCTTTGCAAAAATTAGGCGAATCGCAATATTGGCTTTCTTCCCAAGCTGACGGGCAATTTTAGCAAACCGGTCTAGCTCCTCAATATGATTAATATTCAGGAGGCGAATCCCCCGACTAATGGCCATCTCAATGGATTCGTCGGACTTAGCTGGACCATTGTAAATAATCTTTTGAGGATCTACGCCTAGGTGCAGTGCCAGCCACAGTTCGTAAGGCGAAATCACTTCTGCGCCCACACCATAACTATGTAGAAGCTGCAATACCCTAGGAATGGGGTGGGTTTTGTAGGAGTAGTAAACGTTTAGCAGCTTAGTCTGCTGCCCTCCATACATCATGGCGTGGGCATTTTGCTTCAGTTTTTGTGTGTTTAGCAGATGAACTGGACTGCCATATTGCGCCAAAATATGCTGAAGATTAACGCCATGAAGTGTGAGAGCACTGTTGTCGTAAGACATATCCCAGAGCTGAGGAGACAAATCCTGACGCATGCCGACTCTTTTTTGCAACGCTCGAGTACCCGCGTTTCTGACAAATCGTTTTGCTTGAGTCTTGGGCATAAATCAGTTTCCATCCTGAGTCGTTTTAAATCGTAGAAGTGTCTACGATTTAAAACGACTCAATAAAAGGATAAAAGTCTCCTCAACCCACTGTTTCTTTACAAGATCGACACACACAACAAGAAGACATTACGGCATCGTCACGTGAAAGCCTGCCAGCAAAGTTTTAAGTTAGCTGACTGATTGTCTAGACCCTGGTTGACAGGCCTACTAGCATGCTCGATCAACTGAGTTAACCACACCATCTGGCTGACCCGCCATTTGCCCGACCACAGCAAGTACAGCTCTACAGAATGCCGTTGAGAAAATGCCGTTGAGCCGTGCCTGAAAATTACTGAAATCATCCTCTAGCCAGACAAATGACATAAAGAACAAATTGTTTCTTAAGAAACATAGACGAGTTGAATTAAGTGTGCATTAGGCAGGACGGGGCCTGGAGGGGGAAGCCAGGAACAAAACGAACAACCTGTTTAGCATGGCAATATCGCATCAACTTTACATAACACAACATATTTTTTGAGAGATTACCGATTCGCTACACATTTGCTAGAACCACTGGCATATAACGGCGCTACCCTACGCCAGCGCTGAGATACGCCTCAAAAAAGGAGAAATATATCGCCCTAGTACTTGTGATCTACTACCTCTTGTGCTAAAACTACTATCGATGTTTTAAGGCACTCATTCTATGAACAAAGCTGAGCTCATTGATATGGTTTCAGAGAAAGCGGACGTCTCTAAAAAAGACGCTGACGCTGTACTGTCGGCTGTAATCGAGTCGATTATGGAATCGGTTGCAGGTGGCGACAAAGTAAGCTTGGTTGGCTTTGGCAGCTTCGAGCCCCGCGATCGCAAGGCCCGCGATGGTCGCAACCCTCAAACCGGTGAAACCATTAAAATTCCAGCGACTACCGTACCTGCGTTCTCTGCAGGTAAAGGATTCAAGGAAATGGTGGCTTCAGCCTAGAGCCCCAGTCTATGGACCGATGTCTATGGAATCAGCGTCTTAATCGCTAATCTTTATCCATAAAAACGCCGAGCTGTATGTACTACAGCTCGGCGTTTTTATAGTTTTCTACCCGCATTCTGGCAGTCTTTTGGCAGTCTTTTGGCAGTCTAATGAAGTCCTTCTAATAGCGGCTCCAGTTAGCAGCACTAGGTTTTAGGTGTCATTTCCAAATACTTACGACAGCACAACAGTGCAACAGCCAGGGCAGTTAGTGGAATAGCTATCCCCGTTAGCAGCGTCCATTGACCTTCCATCTTCGCAGCGATGTGCCAGGGCAGCAGCGCCGCCGCCAGATAGGTCAAGCCATGTAGCCTTTTCCAGTTTCTTCTAAGCTTTTTGATACTCCAGTTGTTAGACGTAATCGTCAATAGTGCAAAAATCCCCATAATCATTAGGCCACTAGCACTTTTGTAGTAAAACGATCTCTCAAAAACATCCATGTTGTGCAAACCAATCACAAACGCCGCATGAGCCATCGATAAGTTAAATGTCCAAATACCAATCGAGCGTCGGTGCCTGAGCAGTTTCTTCACTGGCCAGCTCATTTTGAGTGCGGGAAAAACAATTTTAAGGTTGCTAGGGAGCAGCGTTGCTACGTAAGCGAGCAATGCCAAAAACCCCAGTACGTTCTCTGTACCTGACAGCATAAAATTCTCTAATGCTTAAATTTCAAAACCAAAACCTGAAACAGCTCTCACGCAGGTAGTTGCACAGTTGAAGGGGCGTTCCATGCAGCGTGCGTGCGGTCATTCAGGTTTGCGCGGTCACGGGCTTATTTAAAGGGGCGCTAAGCGACGCGCAGTTGATGTGCTTATTCATACTCAGTAAAAACTAGCAATTCCCGAAGTTCATCGACTGTGATCTCAAGCACACACGTGCGTACAAATGCGCACGATTACGTACAAATGCGTACGAGAAAACTCGTCTTAGGGCATCGATTCATTTGAAAATAGCCGCCGCAAACAGCCCATACGCGCGAACAGGCAAGTAAATAATCTATACGAACCAGCTAACTCACCATCCAGCTCACCAATTTCAAGAGACAGTAGACAGGCGACAGTAGACAAGCAAAGGCACTCGCACTCTTCATAGGCTTATCCCCGAGGAAAACAGCATGGGAATCGCCAGCATCAACCCAGCAACCGGTACAACGCTGAAAACCTTCGTCTCACTCGACGCGAAGCAAGTAGAAAACGCCGTGAGCGAGGCGCAGACGTGCTTTGAAACCTATCGAAAAACGCCTTTTGCAGACAGGTCTCGGTGGATGCACAAGGCCGCCGAAGCGCTGATTGCTGAAAAAGAAGCGCTGGGCAAGATGATGACGCTGGAGATGGGTAAAACCATTGGTAGCGCGATCGCAGAAGTAGAAAAATGTGCCTGGGTCTGCCGCTACTACGCCGACAACGCCGAAACCTTTTTGCAAGACGAACCGGCCAGCACCGATGCTAGCAGCAGCTACGTTCGCTTTTTGCCCTTGGGCGTACTGCTCGCCGTCATGCCGTGGAACTATCCGCTGTGGCAGGTATTTCGCGCTGCGGCCCCTGCGCTCATGGCTGGCAACACCATGCTGCTCAAGCACGCTTCTAATGTGCCGCAGTCTGCGCTAGAGATCGCACGCATTTTCACCACCGCAGGCTTTCCCCCCAGCGCCTTCCAAACCCTGCTGATCGGTGCTAGCCAGGTCGAAAGCATTTTGACCGACCCTCGGGTCAAAGCTGTAAGCCTCACAGGCAGCGGCCCTGCGGGAGAAGCCGTCGCCGCCACGGCCGCTCGCCACATCAAAAAATCGGTGCTAGAGCTAGGCGGCAGCGATCCTTTTATTGTGTTGCCAAGTGCAGATGTAGAAAGTGCGATCGCCACGGCCGCCACCGCCCGCCTCATGAACAACGGCCAGTCCTGCATCGCCGCCAAGCGCTTCATCCTCGTTGGTGACATTGCCGATCGGTTTGAGCAAGGCTTTGCCGATCGGTTTCGCAGCCAAAAGGTAGGTGACCCTATGGACCCAGATACCACCGTCGGTCCGCTGGCGACACCCGATATTTTGAAGGAGCTAGAGGCCCAGGTACAAGCCTGCATTACTCAAGGCGCAACGGCTTTGGTGGGAGGTGATCGGCGATCGCTCCAGCAGCAACTACCGGCCAAGCTCCAAGAAGGGAACTTCTACCCACCTACTATCCTCACCGCTATTCCCCCTGGTACGCCTGCCGATCAAGAAGAGTTTTTTGGTCCGGTTGCCCTTGTGTTTCGTGTGCCAGATATTGAAAGTGCGATCGCGCTTGCTAATTCCACCACCTTTGGCCTCGGAGCCAGCGCTTGGACCACCGATGCCAAGGAACAACAACAGCTAGTCAACGAACTCGACGCGGGCGCAGTCTTCATCAATGGCCTGGTAAAATCCGACCCACGCCTCCCCTTCGGCGGCATCAAGCAATCCGGCTATGGCCGAGAACTTGGGCGCTACGGATTGTTGGAATTTGTCAATGCCAAAACTGTTTGGATTAAATAACGCATGAATACCGCCGAACTCCTCGTCCGCTGCCTCGAAAACGAAGGTGTCAAATACATCTTCGGCCTCCCCGGAGAAGAAAACCTCCAGCTTCTCCAAGCCCTTAAAAAGTCTTCTATTCAGTTCATCACCACTCGGCACGAGCAGGGCGCAGCCTTCATGGCCGACGTATATGGACGGCTCACTGGCAAAGCGGGCGTGTGTCTCTCCACTCTAGGACCCGGCGCTACAAACCTGATGACCGGCGTCGCCGATGCCAATCTTGATCGGGCCCCGCTCATTGCCATCACTGGGCAAGTCGGCACCGATCGCATGCACATCGAGTCGCACCAGTATCTCGATCTTGTTGCGATGTTCGCCCCGGTGACGCGGTGGACAAAACAAATCGTGCGGCCAAACACAACACCCGAGATTGTTCGTAAAGCCTTCAAAGTCGCGCAGACTGAGCCACCCGGCGCTGTGCACATCGACCTGCCAGAAAACATTGCCGATATGCCCGTAGAAGGCTCGCCGCTGAGGGCCGATGCCGCCGCTGTACCCGTCGCCTCTGAAGAGAGTTTGCAGCGAGCTGCGATCGCCATTTCCCAAGCCAGCCAACCCATGATTTTGGTTGGCAACGGCGCCATTCGCAACCGAGCCAGCGAAGCCATCACCCGCTTTGCCCAGCAGCAAAATATTCCAGTGACCAATACCTTTATGGGTAAGGGCGTACTGGACTATACCGATGAGCGATCGCTCTGGACGGTTGGCCTTCAGCAGCGCGACTACGTGGCCTGCGCCCTAGACGAAAGCGACCTCATCATCGCCATTGGCTACGACCTGATTGAATACGGGCCCAAAAAGTGGAATCCAGAAGGCAATCGCCCCATCGTCCACATCGCTGTCACCCCCGCCGAAATCGACAGCAGCTACATCCCTACCGTAGAAGTCGTCGGCGATATCTCCGATGCACTAGACGAAATTGGCAACCGCGTTCATCGGCCCAAAAGCGCCAATAAAGACGAAACCATCAGCCCTCGGTTCGCTAACTTGCGCGCCGAGATGCAGGAGAACTACGAGCAATACGCTATCGACGAAGGCTTCCCCATCAAGCCACAGAAGCTACTGTACGATTTGCGCCAAGTGCTCGCCCCCGAAGACATCGTGATTTCTGATGTGGGTGCACACAAAATGTGGATTGCTCGCCACTATCACTGCGCTCGGCCAAACACCTGCCTCATTTCCAACGGTTTCGCCTCCATGGGTATTGCCATTCCCGGCGGCGTCGCGGCCAAGCTCGTATACCCAGAGCGCAAAGTTGTTGCGGTCACTGGAGACGGCGGCTTCATGATGAACTGCCAGGAGCTAGAAACCGCTCATCGTATTGGCACTGCTTTTGTCACTATCATCTTTAACGACGGCGGCTATGGCCTAATCGAATGGAAGCAAGAATCGCACTACAACGAATCTTCCTACATCAAGTTCAACAATCCAGACTTCGTAAAGCTCGCCGAAAGTATGAATCTCAAAGGCTATCGTATCGAATCAACGGCAGACTTTGTTCCCACTCTTAAAGAAGCCTTGGCACAGAATGTACCGGCGGTGATTGACTGCCCGATTGACTATCGGGAAAATCTGTTGTTTAGCAAACAGGCACAGGCACTGAGCTGTCCGCTGCCACAGTAGCCCTTAGAGACATGCATAAGTGGCCGTACAATTCTCTGCCAACTGAGAATCTGGCGTCGTTTGAGGCGTATGTTTTAACAACGCTCGAACAAATCAAGCAGACATTGGTTCAGCTTGAACAGCTGCCTGAAAGAGAAACTTACAAACAGACCTCTCAGCAGTATGCCAACCGGCTACAGCAGCTATCGACTGAGCATCGATGTAGAAAACAACAGCGTAAGTGCGATCGCATTCGCTACCGTCAGCAGCTACAAGGAAACGCACTCGTAACAGCGATCGCAGACCTCACAAAAGCCAGTCAGCAAGATAGCACCGAGCGGCGACAGTTAAAGCAGGAAAGAGAGAAGGCGATCGCACCTTTTACTGATGTGATCGCTCAGGCCGACCAACAAATTCAAACCCTCAAACAGCAATACAAAACCCTCTCAAAACAGTGGCAAACTCACATACAGCTCGCCTATTCAGTCCCTGAAACAGCACCACCACTGCAAATCATCTATCAAGACAAAGACTTAATCGTAATAGATAAACCAGCCGGACTGCTCTCTGTGCCAGGCCGTAGATACCACCTACAAGATAGTGTTCTCAGTCGGCTGCGGCATCGGCTACCTGAGCAAACCTTTTTGCAGCCGGTACATCGGTTGGATCAGGCAACTTCTGGCGTGCTAGCGATCGCACTCACCCCAGCCGCTCACCGCAACCTCAGCCAGCAGTTTGCCCAGCGCCAAGTCCACAAAACCTATGAAGCTGTTCTCTCTCGTCCCGTCGAACGCAGCAGCGGCACCATAGACTTACCCCTGTGGGCTGACCCTCAAAATCGTCCAAAACAGTTCGTTCATTTTCAAAAAGGTAAGCTCAGCCAAACAGATTTCAAAATTCTCTCATCCGGTAATAACCCCAGAGTACAATTCACTCCATTCACAGGACGCACTCACCAACTACGAGTTCATGCAGCTCACCCACAAGGACTCAACGCACCCATCGTAGGCGACACACTCTACAACGCCAATCAAACAGAGAAAAGACTTCTCTTGCACGCCACTACGTTGAGAGTCCTACACCCCATCACTGGAAAAGAACAGAGGTTTGCTAGTAGCGCAGCCTTCTGACATGCTATGCCCCTACGTTAATGTCGGAAATATCGGATTGTGTAGATGACCAGAGAGCTTACGCATAGGTAGAGCCTACCTTTGCCGAACCAATACCATCACTCGAAATCAAAAAATCATTTTGAACAACAATCTGATTGCGCCACAGTCGCGCAAACTCAGAAGTATCGTTTAGCAAGGTTGAATCAGTCGATTCTACTCGCTGCTGCAAAATAGGAAAAGACTACTCACAACTTGGCCTACGGCATCCGCTTTGAGTAGTACCCGTCAGGGTTATTTCGAGCCCTTGCTCTTCCCTTACTGCCTAAGTTTTTACACAAAGCTTACATCTGCACAAGCAACAGCTATCCGTTCAGGCTTTGAGGCTTTTCAAGGTAGCGCTCTTTCCATAAAAAAGCTTTGCGACCACGCTTATCGGCTCGGCCAATCTCTAAGGTGGCTTTAAGCTTAAAAACATTTGCCAAACCGATTGATAGTATTGACATACGAACCATGAAAAGAAATCACTCTAGACTTGGGTTTTGGACTAAGTTTTTACAAAGCTTCGCCAAAGAGAACTGAGCACAGAACAGAGGGTACTGACCGAGGAAAAATTATGCGTACAAGACATCTACTGGCAGCCATCGGGCTAGTTTCCATCCTTGGAGCCTGCGTTACGCCTTCCACACCTCTGCCGACAAACAACAACCCAGATGCAAGCACACCTTCAAAGTCAAGCCAGGCCCCGTCTTCTGGCACGTCTTCTGGCACGTCTTCTGGCCTATCATCTGACACAGCTGCTGGCACGTCATCCGCAGCTTCCTGCGAGCTAAACGACACGCAGCCTACACGCTTAACCACACCAGACAATACACCCGTCTTCGAGCAGTTCAACTTTCGGCCCATCGAAATTTCAACGGGCGGTGATAGCGTCACAATCACGACGGCTCACCACATCTTCTCTCTGTGCGAAAGCAATGGTCAGTGGTCCATTGCTTCTGCTAACGCAGCTGAAGACGAAGCCCCGTTTAACTACACTCAGCTCCTGGCCGATATGGCAGCCCCCAGTTACGACACCATCGAGCTAAACGGCAAAACCTTTGAGTATCGCATTCGCCTTCAGGCAGAATGGCTAGCCGAACAGCTCAAGCCAGAGACAATTGACCCAGAAGCGACCCCACCTGAGGAGATAGATACATTAGCCGTCGCTACCGAAGACGCCGTTTTCTTTGAGCTGAAAACGCCTGAGGGTGAGCTGATTAGCGAGCAGCTCTATACGGTTAGCGAACTGCAAGAAGCAGGGCTTGGCGCTAGCTTGGGTGCACCGAATATTGCCGATGCGATCGCAACTCGCTCAGATATTTGGTTTGGAGCGAGCGCTAGCCAAGGCGAAGGAGATAGCGGCTTTGCGAGCCTCATTCGCTACGACGCAGAAACCGAAGAACTCAGCGTCGAGCGTCCTGACACCATACAGGGCAGCCAAATTACGTCATTAGCTGTCACTGGCGCTGACACTGCTGATAGCGACACACCGCTAACGCTATGGATGGGCACACAGCGCAGTGGCGAAGGCGTTCCCTACTTTCCCAGCCACGGGCTTGTAGCCTACCAGCCGAGTACTCAAGCACTTACGACTCACACCGTTGCCAACAGTCCGCTTATCGGCGCGATTCCCGGCAGACTGGCCGTAAAAGCAGACCAGCTGTGGAGCGCAACCGGCGACGGCGTTTGTCAGATCAGCTGGCCAACCATAGACCAGACAGATAGCTGGACTTGCTGGCGATTTACAGCCACCGCAGCGCTGCCACCAGAAGGCATAGATCTTTACCAGAGCTTCTTGGCACAAGAGCCCGCTACGCAGCTAAAAGAAAAAGAGGTAGAGATACTCTGGTTGAGTCAGTCTTTCGACACGCCCGAAGATGAACTCGCCATTCGCTACGAAGCAGTCTACAAACCGGGGTTCGAAGTACAGCTTTCGCAGGGTGGCTATCGCATAGCCAACAGCGTCGCTCAGCGGGCAGCCGGTGGCAATGAAATCTTTTGGCCCGGCAATCAGTGGCACTGGGCAGGCGATCGCTTCCGTCGCTCCCTCGATGAGGTCGCGCTCAACTTAGTAGGTGGCGGCCCTCGTGGCCTAGTTGCCTCAAACGGTCGCGGCGGATTCAATTTGGATAATTACGCGATTCGAGGCGAGTTTGACCTACTTGAGCTAACCGACGACGCCACAAAGGTACGCTACTACTCTGGATGGATAGAAGGCGATGAAGTAGACGTGTATCCTACGGTAGTCCCCGTTGAAACAACGGCCAAAGATATGGCCAAAGACACGGCCAATCCACTCACCGAAATGGCTGCTAAGCTAACGGCAACTCAAGGGCCCTGATTCGAGGGCTCTGGCTTGAGCGTTCTAGACATCACAAAATAATCCTCTATGACCGCAGCGGTGCTAACACCTGAACAGCGCTTTCAAGCAGAACTCGACAGCGCTAACCTCACCCGCCCAATGTGGATGCTTTGGCTGCTCTCGGCAGGACTCATTGCGCTGGATGGCTTCGATTTTTTTATCATCGGCGTAGCCATGCCTTTCATTCAGCGCGATTTTGGGCTGAGCGCAAGCTGGGTAGGCGCGTTAGCGACCGCAGCATTAGTAGGTGCATTGATTGGGTCGCTCACCCTTGGGCCTATTACCGATCGGGTTGGGCGGCAGCGCATGCTGGTCATTGACATTGCACTGTTCGTAGTGGCATCGTTGGCCACCGCGCTGGCTTGGAATGCCACTTCTCTGTTGTTCTTTCGGTTCTTAGTAGGGGTGGGCATTGGTGCAGACTATCCTATTAGCGTGGCCTATATCACTGAGAATGTGCCTGCTCGGTTTCGAGGGCGCATGGTGATTGGCGCATTTAGTTTTCAGGCAGTGGGTGCGCTGCTCGGTGCACTTGTAGGATGGCTCACTATTTTTGTGTTTCAGCAGGTAGCACCTGAGCTAGCAGTTGGCTACGCTTGGCGGTGGATGCTAGGGGTAGGGGTTGCACTTTCTGTTCTTGTGGGGGGACTAAGATTGTTATTTTTGCTCGAAAGCCCTAGCTATTACCTGGCAAAAGGAGAGTATACAGAAGCATCAGAAGCAGCTTCTCAGCTCTTGGGCAAAGAGATAGTTCTGAAGCCTTCTGTGAACCCAGAGAGCGACACAACAACAGAGCTAGAATCGCTGAGCTATGCCGACTTGTTCTCATCAACTTACCGTCAGCAGACAGCTTTAGCAGCTATTCCGTGGTTTCTTCAAGATATTGCGACCTATGGCATTGGTATTTTCACACCCACTATCATCGGCGCACTCGCTTTCTCAGAAGAGAGTGGCTTTCTCACACAGGAAATGGCTTCTGCTAGGGGCGCAGCTATTGTTAATGTATTTTTGGTGGTGGGGTTCGCATTAGCCATTGTTCTCATCAACCGAGTCGGTCGCATTCCACTGCAAATAGTCGGGTTTATTGGGATGGCGCTCGGGCTTGGAACGCTGTCATTGCCGGGTGCTGGCACGCAGCTCAGTCTGTTGTTCACCGGATTCATTTTGTTCAATCTAGCGATGAATCTGGGACCAAACTCAACCACTTTTCTGTTGTCTGGAGAAGTGTTCCCATCGGCGATTAGGGCCAGTGGCGCTGGGCTGGCAGGGGGCATTGCAAAATCGGGGGCGGTTTTGGGAGCGTGGGCGCTGCCGGTATTGCAGGAGATGTTTGGCGTGGGGTTAGTGATGCGATCGCTCGCTATCATCTGCCTCATCGCAGCAACAGTAACTCACCTACTCCGACAAGCCACGCCCAATAAGCTACCTGATAAAACATCCACACACTAATAGCGCCCTTTCCCCTCCCTTCCCTTTTCTCTCCCTCACTCTCCTAACCCCTGTTCAATAAAAGCCTTGATTGGGCTAATCTGAAAGCTCTCTGCTAGTTCGTTCAGACGTATCCAGAAAGACGCTCGGTCATCGGGTTCGGCTAGTGCCTGCTGCGATCGCTCCACAATCGCGTATACATCGCCAGTATCCGCAAATTCGGCCAGCACCTTTAGCTCAGCGGCCGCAGGAAATAACCAATCCGACGGTTCATCGGCTTCGGCGGCAGCCGGTTCGGCCGCAACAGAATCGGCGTATGTCCACGTGAGAGAAAGATGAGACCGCACAATGGCAAACAACTCGTCGGCTCGTACCGGCTTAGACAGCATGCTGTGAGCACAAGCTTGCAGGCGATCGCGCTCCGCTGTCATCGAAATACTTGCTGAATACACCACCGCCACCGTCCCATTCAGCTGCGGATAATGCACCATCTGCTCCAGCATTTCTAGCCCATTCATCACCGGCATCGCCAAGTCCGTAATAATCATATGCGGGCCAAACTCAGCTGCCAGCGCTAACCCCGCTTTGCCATTCCCAGCGGAGCGCATTTCAAACCCTAGCGGTTCTAATAAATTCACCACGACCGACTGGTTTTCCCAGCCGTCATCCACCACCAAAATTCGTCGCCGAGGCCCTTCATAGCCCACAATTTTGTGACCGCCCTGCGGCTCAGCAATCGCTAGCTGCTGCTGCTGCGATACCGGCAGCTCCACATCAAACCAAAACATACTGCCGCTACCGGCCTCACTGTTAACCTGCAATTCTCCACCCATCAAAGCCACAATTTTCTGACTAATCGGTAGGCCAAGCCCCGTCCCTTCAGACTGCTTTTTAGTATCACCCACCTGCTCAAACGGCTTAAAAATTTTGTTTAGCTGTTGAGGGCTCATCCCCACACCCGTATCCTGCACCTGAAAGCGAAACCTCATCACATCCACACGAGGATCAGCTGGTTTTGCAGCCGTTTTTTCGACCGAAGCAATCGCCGTCTTACCCGCCAAAACATCCGTAACCACATCTGTCATAGCGTCCGTCATAACGCCCGTCATAACGCCCGTCATAACGTAGATCGGCTGCACCTTCACAATCAGCGATACCCGCCCCGCCGCCGTAAACTTCACCGCATTACTCAGCAAATTCAGCAGCACTTGTCTCAGCCGTTTTTCATCCACGACTACGCCTTCTGGCAAATCATCGTCTAGCAATAGCTCAAACAGCACCCCTTTCTGCTCAGCGCGCAATCGGAAAAGTTCGCCAACGCCTTCCAAAAAAGAAGCCAAATGAAGATCGTCACCATGCAGCTCCATTTTGCAGGCTTCAATTTTAGAAAGGTCCAAGACATCGTTGATCAGCATTAGCAGATGAGAACCGCACTGCTCAATCACACCGACGCCTTTGCGGGCAATTGGGGGCAAAGTATCTAACCGATCCAAAATTTGGGCATAGCCCAAAATGCCGTTCAGCGGGGTCCGCAGCTCGTGGCTCATATTCGCCAAAAACTCACTCTTGGCCCGGCTAGCCACTTCAGCCGACTCCATCGCCGCCCGCAGCTCTACCGTTCGGGCCGATACTCGCAGTTCCAGCTCCTCTACAGAGTGCCTTAGCTGAAGCGTCACCTGGTAAAACGACTTTTCTAACAGCTCTAGCTCGTCTTTGCCTTCTAGCGCCCCCAGCGATTCACCATCCGATAGCTGACCCATTCGCTGCGCTTCCATTCCAGCAATACGGCGACTCTCTCGCACAATCGGGCTCAGCCGACTATTCAGCTGCTGAACAAATAGCCACACCACCCCGCCGAGCAGTGAGCCCAGTCCTACGATGCCGCCAAAAGCCAGCGCTAGTGACGGCATCAGCACTACAGACTGCGGCACCGATGCCACCATTAGCCAATCTGTTCCCTCAACATACCGATACGCCCAATACTGACCGTTGCGGCGAATCGTTTCTTGCCCAGCTTGTTCTACCTGCATCCAGGTCGCCGCTAGCGCCGGTACATCTTCATAGCTCGTGAGCACAGCCGCTTCGTCTGGCGCAGGTGGGTAAGCCAGCAAATGACCCTGCACACTCACCAACGAGAAAAATCCTTGAGACTTTACGACGGGCTGATTCAAGCGATCGCGCATCGCTGCCACGTCTATCTCCAAGCTAGCCACACCCAAAAGCGGCGTCCGGCCAAAGCCCTCAGTCGTTCCAGCAGTCGTTCCAGCAGTCGTTCCAGCAGCCGTTCCAGCAGTCTGTCCAGAGGCCGTCCCAGAGGCCATCTCAAAAACGGGCACCGCATAGCCCACCGTAGTGATGCCGCCATGAAGCACCGGCTCCGACCAAACGCCTTCTTGTGCAACGACTACCTGCTCATAGTCAGACCGTACAAAGTACGGCTTACCAGCTACTTGCTCAGCCGGGAAATACGCCCCATACCATTGAGTATCAGCCATGACACCGTAAGGCACCTGCCCAAAACCAAACGAGTGAACAAAAGGGGGGGCTACTTCATATAAATCCAGCAGCAGCGACTCATATACGGCCTTATTGTCTACACCTTGTGCCTCTAGTGAAGCCACCGCTGCCGCTGCCGCACTCAAAGATTGGCGCGTCTTAGCCAAGTCACCTTCTAGCGCCAGCACCTGAGTGCTCAAGCTATCTTGTACAGACGCACTTATCTGCTTCTCTATCACACGGTAAAAGCAGTAAGACAAGCTGCCCATCCCCAGCAGCACACTTCCCAACACATAAAGAAACAGCTTAGAACCAATCGAATGGCGAGTTAAGGTCTTCATGGATTGTTCAAAAGCACCGGGAAACGACAGATACATTCAGAACAAATGCATTCAATAGAGTTTTCCCGCGAAAGCTGCACACTATAGCGTTTGTCACTTGGCTGAGGTGCAGCACATCGGCTGAAATCGTTTAGTAACAACGGGCCCAGTGACTAGCGTTTCTCGTTGGCGTAGCCTCGCCTTTGGCGTTATGCATCCGAGAAACGCTCTAACCGTTCTAAGATAGACCCACAGTAGAAAAGCAAGTAGATAGGCAAGTGGAACAACGACAATGACAGAGACCTCTGAGGAAAATTGGTACATCGTCAAGCAAACCTCTGAGCAATGCGCAATTTTATCGGCAGCAGAATTTGAGGCGCTAGGCAATGCAGAAGCAACAGCAGAAAACCCTCCCGAAAAATGGGGCCCCTTTAAAGCAAAAAATCAGGCCATCGCCAAACGCGTAGGCCTGATTAGAGCAGGAAAATGTCAGCCGATTTCGTAGAACGACTGCTGGGTCGTCAGCCCCAAACGTCTAGCGGTCGGCAACGCCAGCCGCACTCGCAGAGTCCCGCTGTGCGCGGATCGCATCAGAAAGCACATCTACAGCTTTTGAGTACTGCGGATCTTCTAGCGTGCCAACTTTATCGCGGTCTTCGGTGAGGGCATCGCGCTGCTCATCGGTAAGCTCTACGACGTAGTCGGGCTCAATGCCGAGCTTGTTGATATCGCGGCCAGAAGGCGTGAGGTACTTGGCGATGGTGACCGCCACACCAGAGCCATCAGCCAGACCCCGTACAGACTGTACCAGGCCTTTGCCAAAGGTTTGGGTGCCTACCAGCACAGCTCGATCGTTGTCTTGCAGCGCGCCAGACAGAATTTCGCTAGCACTCGCAGAGCCGCCATCGACAAGAACAACCAGGGGTTGATTGGTGAGTGATTTGTTGTGAGCGATTTCTTCATCACTCACTTCGTCACGGTCTACAGTAGAGACAATAGTGCCTTCCTCAATCCACATCTCGGCGATTTCAATGCTGGAAAACAGCAGTCCACCAGGGTTAGAACGTAAGTCGAGAACGTAGCCAGTGACGTCGCGCTCTTCTAACGCTTGGATGGCATCTTGCATTTCAGTAGCCGCGTTGGCGCTAAACTGGGTCAGGCGAATGTAGCCCACAGGCCCCTCATCTCCCGTCTCAACAGAATAGCGAACAGGGTGAATTTCAATCCGTGCTCGCAACAGGTCGAAGTCTAACGGTTCACCTTCGCGGCTCACAGACAAGGTCACCGAGGAGTTCACCGGGCCACGAATGAGACTCACCGCATCACTGAGTTCCATGCCCTCGGTACTTTGGCCGTCAATAAACTTAATGACATCGCCAGAAATCAGGCCCGCTTCAAAGGCAGGGGTATCTTCAATAGGGGAAACCACAACGATTTCGTTGGTCTCTTCGTCCTGAGAGATCTGAATGCCGACTCCAGTCAGCTCCCCTGAGGTGTCGATTTGCATATTACGAAACTCTTCAGGATCCATGAACCGCGTGTAGGGATCGTCGAGCTGCTCTAGCATCTCGCGCACGGCGACATAGGCTTCTTCTTGATCGGTATAGTTACGACCCAAATAATCGGAGCGGACGCTGTTCCAATCGAGAGAGTTGAAAGACTCATCAACGTACTCGTGGTCAATCAGCTGCCATACTTCGTCGACTAGCTCTTTCGGGCTTTCTTTAAAAAATGCTTGGCCATCCGATAGATGAATGCCTGTGCCCGTAATGACCAAGGCGGCACTCGCTAGTGCGGTTGCTCCTAAAATAAAACCGCGCTTAGTAATTGCCATAAATAATCAAAATCCTATGTGCACAAGACGTAATATCACGCCCAATCTAACATACCCGCTTTATCTGTAACCTGAGCCGCAGATGAAGAGACCCTCTTATTGTTTAAGAATCTGTTAGGAAACAGATTAGAAGGAAATGAATATTCGCTTTTTGGGCATAGACCACTTTACTAAGCGCACCGTCTTCTTCAGGCAATCCAAATATTTTGTTGTAATAATTCTGTCATTCTTTCTGTGTTGGCAAAAGATAACAATCGCCTAGTCCACACGTAGCATTTGGCACTTTTCTATCCCTTTCAACAGCTAAGCACATACAACTCCCATACATTAATTGTAACCAAACAAGACGTCTGCTTCTGAGTGAATTTGAGGATAAAAAAAGAAGTTTCAGTATGACGCAACAACAAGAGGCACAGCCTCTATCAAGTGTAAGCAAATCAATAGCTGAGATGACTCCGATCACAACGGCAAGCGGCTTTCAGCCATCAGAAACACACAAGACTAAGGCAGCATTAGGAAACAGAGACGAGTTCGGACTGGTTCACTGACTCTGGCTCGGCATCTGGTTCAACCCAGCGACCATCCGCTTTAATCAGATTGATCAACGCTTCTACACCTTTTTCTTGCGGTACGCGCTCAATCTCTTCTCGTCCTCGGTACAGAGCGATAGTGCCAGGCTGCTTACCCACATAGCCGTAGTCAGCATCCGCCATTTCGCCAGGACCGTTCACAATGCAGCCCATGACAGCGATATCTAGCCCAGTAAGGTGATTGGTCGCAGCGCGCACCTTGTGCAGTACATCTTCTAAATTGAACAGCGTCCGTCCGCAGGAGGGGCAGGCGACGTATTCCACCATAGTTTTGCGAAGGCCCAACGCCTGCAAAATGCTGTAGCAAACCGGAATTTCTTTCTCCGGAGCTTCTGTGAGGGACACTCGAATCGTATCGCCAATGCCCATTGCCAAGAGCGTGCCAATACCCGCCGTCGACTTGATTCGGCCATATTCACCGTCGCCAGCTTCCGTCACACCCAAGTGCAGCGGATAGCTCATACCCAGCGCATCCATTCGCTGCACCATGAGGCGATAAGCCGCGAGCATCACTGGCACCCGTGACGCTTTGAGCGAAAGAACAATGTTGTAAAAGTCGAGGGATTCGCAAATGCGGATGAACTCTAGGGCAGATTCCACCATGCCTTCGGGCGTGTCGCCGTAGGTGAAGAGCATGCGCTCAGCAAGGGAGCCATGATTGACGCCAATGCGCATGGCTTTGCCTTGGTCTCGTAAGGAAATGACCAGAGGCTCTAGAGTTTCGCGAATTTTGTCACCGATGCCGTCAAATTCGGATTGGGTGTATTCGGTGCGGTTGTCGGCAGGCTTTTCAAAGACATACAGGCCAGGGTTGATTCGCACCTTGTCCACATGTTTGGCCACCTCTAGGGCAATTTTCATACCGTTGTGATGCACATCGGCTACCAAAGGCACCGGCTGATAAGACTCAGCAAGCCTAGCCTTGATTTCTGAGAGCGCTCTGGCGTGGGCCATGCTAGGCACGGTCACCCGCACAATCTCGCAACCAATTTCATGTAGCCGCCGAATGGCTGCCACAGACCCTTCAATGTCCAACGTGTCTTCGTTGATCATTGACTGTACAACAACCGGATTGCCGCCCCCGATAGTGACATCGCCCACGCTGACAGCGCGAGTCTTGCGGCGTACGATGGTGGTTTCGATAGGCTGAGACTCAAACGACGTATTGCCAGTGGCGATCGCACTAGGAGAAGTCGAATCAGAAGCCGAAGGGGTAGACAGAGTTTGCATAGGTAAGGGTGACCCGCCAGATAGGTCAGCAAAGAGTTAAACGCCCGTAAAGTCGATCAGAGAAAAGGGTCCGTAATTTCTCTGTACCTCTTTCAGGTTGCCACAAAATGAGGTGGTTTGAGTGGCAAAAGTACGCGCAGTCTACTGGAAATGTATTTGAGGAAACATTGCTCTAGGTTCGCTCTCTTCTAGTCGTCCTTCTGGCCATCCTTCTGGCCGTCCTAGGTCAGCTGCGCGGTACATTCCAAAATCAAACGCTGATTGACGAGGGCGTAGGGCTGCACCGCCAGCGCCTGACGAAAAGCCTGAATAGCAGCGGTGTAGTTGCCAACAGCGCGATGACTCAGGCCCAAACCGTGCAGCGCCCCAAAGTGATGAGGGGCTAGCTCAATCGCTTTTTGGCAGTCTGCGATCGCCTGCCAATAGTCACGCTGGGTAAAGTGAAAAACCGCGCGCCGATTCCAAGCTTCGATAAAGTCCGGCTGCGCTTTGAGAATGCTGCTGAGTAAGGCCTCAGCTTTGCCGATGCGTCCGGCATCGAGTAAGGACTGAGCTTCCATCAGCTGCTGCGCCCCGTGCACCCCTTTTTGATGAAACCATCCATCCCACAGAGCAGCTGTCGCGCGATCGCGAACATCATCATCCGAGCATTTCAAATCTGCGAGCAAACGCTCCACCCGATCTTTATTCATCAGTGCGAGCTACCCGTGCAAACTATCCAGCGCGAATCCATTCGTAGAAATTCTCCCAAAAGCCATCGCCAATCAGCGACTCAATCGGCTTACTTACTTACCAGCTCTAGTATAACGAGCAGCTTCGGTGCTTTCAAAAAGTCTTACTGTCCAACGACCCACTGTATTAACGAGCCACTAACGAGCCATTATTCAACAGCCCACTATTCAACGGCTCGCTATTCAACAGCCAGAGAGACCCGACGCCCACCAATTTTTCGCAGTTCGCTGAGCAGTTCGGCAATATCGTCGTAGGGCAAATTGCGGTCGGCTTTGAGCATCAACGACCCGTCTGGGTTATCGGTAAAGTAGGCTTTAACCACAGGAGCAAGGTCTCTAACCTGAACCACTTCGCCGTCTAGAATCAGTTCTTTCTCAGTCGTCAAGCCGATCGTTAAAGGCGCAGATTCATCGTCTTTTTCGGTGATAACTTCGTTGGCACTATTGACTGACTTAGGCAGCGTTACGCCGTTAATTTGCACGCCGGTAAGGCCCATAGAAATAATGACGAAGAAAATAAGAACCGTCATCAGCACGTCCATCATAGGGACGAGATTGACTTCAGGGACTCGGCTAGGTCGGCGGTGGCGAGTACGCATTATTCTTCCTCCTTTTCCTCTAGGGCTAAAGAAACGCGATCGCCGCCCACCGAGCGCATATCGCCGAGAAACTGCATCACCTGCTCGTAAGGAAGTTCTCGGCTAGGGACTAGGTACACAGTTTGGTCGGCGTTGGCCGCTAGGTAGCGATCGATTTCTACCGTTAGCTGCTCTGAGGTCACTGGAGCGCCATTCAGTATCTGCTGTCCGGTCGCGTCCATCTCAACAATGAATGGCTCTTGAGTCGTGTCGGCAGCAGTGGGGGTATCTTCGGTCTGCTCAGGCGGTAAGTCAACCTGGATGAGCTGCTCACTGCCCAGTGCAACAGAAACCACCACAAAAAAGGCCAGCACACCCATCATTACCGTCAGCATTGGGATGAGGTCGATTGTAGGAATGTCGTTATTGCTTGAGGACTCTCGAAAGCGCATGGGGTATGCCTAAAATTGACCTAAAAATTGGGAAGTTGCCGAGGCGCACGTTGAGGGTCTTCTGCAAACTCTGAAACCGGGGGCGGAGCCTGTGGCGCGCCTTCTTCGTAGGATGGGCGGTAAGGCACATTGCCTTCGTTAGGCCAGCGAGCAGCCTCATACCAATACTCTCGGTAAATCAGCTCTAGCTCATTACCCGCTTCAGAAAAGTAATCCATCTGCTGCGCTTGCAGCGTCACCATTACCCGCAGTACCAATAGCGCCAAAATAGCCACAACCATACCCGCTGCGGTAGTAATCAACGCTTCACCAATACCCGCCGCCGCTTCGGTTGCACCCGAGGCACCATCGCCGCCACCGCCGATATTTAAGCTTTCAAAGGTGGCAATCAGACCGGTTACCGTACCCAACAGGCCCAACAGCGGCGCAACCGCAACCACCGTCTCTAGCAGCTTGTCTCCCTTGCGCATTTTGACGAATTCTTTATCGGCAGCGTTCTCCAAAGACAGACGAAAAGAATCAGGGGAAGGATTTCTCAGGCTCAGAGGTGCTAGCAAGAAGCGACCGATGGGCAGGTCACGGGCTCTTGATGCGATCGCAGCAGCCCCTTCCAAATCATTGCGTGCCTTGTCAAGCACCTCATTAACAACCTTTGCCTCTCGCTTTAGCAAATCCGTCCAAAAAGTTGCTCGCTCTAGCGCGCACGCCAGCGTAAACACCGAAGCACCCACAATAGGGACCATTACAGGACCGCCTTTTGCCAAAAAATCAAATACGGTTGTCATAGATAAGTGACGCGCTTAAGCGGAACGCGTCTATAAAAATTAAGGTAAGAAAACTAGAGAATCTTCAAGCTCTCGCAAGCAGCAGCAAAGAACAGGCAAAAAAGAACAGATAAAGGAGGCTAGATGCTGGAGAAACTATAGCGTCAAGCCTACCCCGGCAGGTAAACGCAAGATTAAAAGATGTCTAGATATCGCAAGATATTCAAACTGCCATCATCTTGGAACCAGTACCCGAAAACTATAGCGCTCCTCTCTATATAATGTTGCGAGTGCGCATGACACTTAATAGCCAATTGGCCATCGTTGCCCGGCGGGTCAGCCTTGGCACTAGCTGGTCGACAGAGTAGCCCTTGAAGCCGAGAAAGGTCTTGAGCAGCTGCTTGTTTTCTTTAGGAATCGACCGCGTGAGCTTCACAGTCGCTGGGCGACTTTCAATAAAAGCAGGCGGCTCGGGATATTTTTCGGCCCAGTCATCGTCTACATCATCAGCGAGCCACGACTGAGCCTGCGGGTCGTAGCGATAGCCCAGGACATGCCACACCAGCTGATGCGTTTGTTCATCAGAGAGCTCATTATTAAGAATTGCCCAGAGCGTTTCAGTGGTTAAAGGAGGAAGGTTAGTCATTACAAAGCCATTCGTTACAGAACCATTTGCTACAGAGCCATTCGCTACAGAGCCATTCGCTACAGAGTCGATAATACCAACCAAACTATCTCTACCAAAAATACAGACAGCACTAGCAGCTGAAGGCAGTGAACTCGGCGTACATCCAAAACTTGCCAACATTCGGCCTCAGTTCGACATCCATCTATTCGACAGCCTGCCTTCAACCAGCACGCAGCTTTGGCAAATGCTGGCCACAGAACCACAGCTAAACTCAAAACCCAATCAAAATACAAGCCCGCAGTCAGAAGCCCTGGCAAAATCAGGCAGCGTCGTTATTGCTCGTCAGCAGTCAGCAGGCCGGGGTCAGCGGAGCCGCAGCTGGCAATCTTCGCCTGGGGGCCTTTACTTATCACTAGCCCTTGAGCCTAACTGGCCCGTTACACGCAGCGCTCAGCTTACCTGTATGAGCGCTTGGGGCATCGCCACCGCCTTAAATAACCTAGGTATCGCTGTAAAAATCAAGTGGCCAAACGATCTCTATTTCAAAGGTAAAAAGCTCGGCGGTATTTTAACGGAAACTAAACTGTCACAAGCCTCGTCTTCTTCATTAGGAGGAGGCGCACTCATCAAGCAAGCTGTGATTGGTGTGGGCATCAACTGGCACAACTCAGTCCCCGAAACTGGCGTCACATTGACCAGTATATTAAGAGACTCATCATCCTCAATTGATAAAAACAAAATAAATTGTTTAGAAGTGCTAGTTGCAGTTGTACTTAGGGGAATCCTTCAGGGGTACATCTATCAACAGCAGGTAGGTAGTCAAGTTTTCATGAAGGCCTACCGAAAACTACTGACACAAGTGGGTAGTACTGTTTCACTAGATAGCAGTGGATTGCTATCGCTAGCGACACCCATTTGGAGTGATGGAAGTATAGGTCGCCACGCAAAACAGTGGGCCAATCGTTCCGGAGAGGTGATTGGCGTTTCAGAAGAGGGTTATTTACAGGTGGCCGTACACTCGCTAGCCTGCCGAAGAGCAAGCCAGAAGGTGAACAGCCAGACAGTAAGTACCCAGAAGGTGAGCCAACCAACCACTAACAGCATCTCTGCTGACAATATCTTGCTGTTTAAGCCCAGCGAGATTCACATAAGTTAAGATTACTTTGGGATCCATTTAGGTTTATGACTATGACTGCGCCCCAGCATGACGCCAAACCCCCATCAGAGCGGCCATCAGAACAGCCATCGGAACGGGCAAACAACCAAACAGCTATCAGACGACAAAAGTTGCAGAGATGCTGGTTCGTTGGCATGGGGCTGCTGGGTGGATTCGGCTTTGTCACCAGCCAAATGAGTTTTGCCCTAGCCGAAACCAATTTTTTGACCTATACCAACGACGCCAGCCAACCAGCAGAGGATGGTGCTGTTGACAACGTTGCAGTAGGCGATACAGCCAGTGACTACACGGCGACAAGCTATGCGGCTGACAGCTACACCCAAGTCGCAGCCGATTTGGCAGCTATACAGCCAACATTTGAGGTACAGACCTACGCCGAACCGATGCCCGTTCCCGAGGCATTTGTTGAAGCCCCAGCGGCACCTGCGGAAGCGATGGCTCCCTTCGCAACATCCCCTTCGACATTAGAAGCGCCCGCTGCGCTACCGATTCAGTCTGCTGTGTCAGCAGAGATGGCCCAAGTAGACACCTACGTAGAAACCCCAGTACTAGCGACAGGAACATCCGTACCAGCGGCAGAAGCTATTCAGCCTACCGCCACAACGCAAACGGCGACCCCCAGCATACAGATTGAAATCACGCCTTTAGTAGCTGCCAACGCCGCCACAGTAGCGCCCACGGTAACAGCAGAGGCAACACCTACGTTTAGCCGTGACGCCAAACCAGCGGTAGCAAAAGCAAGTGCGCGCAGAGCGCATCCACTTGCAGGCCTACTAGAAGCCAATGCTGTAGCAGCGCCTCTTTCAGCATATGCCAACAGCCAGGCAACCCTGATTTCCAATGTGGTTGACATGCGCGGGCTCAGCCAGATAGACAGCGTGGCTACGCTAGCAATGGTAGATGAGCCAGTACTAGCAGCCCCTGCGGCTGAACCCTCTGTTGCCGTAGAAATTACACCTGAAGTTACCCCTGAGATTGCACCCACGGCGGTACCGGACATTTTGCCCGCACCTGCGGCTCCCGCAATTGTAGAAATCGAGCCTGCCGCTGAAGCAGCTCCCCCCTTACAGCCAGTAGAAATCACACCTGCCGCGCTTCCAGAAGGCTCTACCCTCCCCGAAGAGTACAACGGCATTTTCGTAGACCCTACCGACTACAGCATTGGCGCAACAGAGTCCCCTGACGTCGTAGTTTCTGAGCAATCTACAGGATGCGAATTTACGGTAGGACAAGCTCAAGGCGTTCCTAATGGAGCTTGCGGTTTGCCCAATGCCCCGGCACCGGTTGCTGGCACGCCAGGAAGCCCAGCAGCCAACGGCACTGCTGCACCGGTTGCCGCTAATGCTCCGGCATGGCAAGACGCACCCGCAGCCACTACGCCTGTTGCTAGCGCGCCCAGTGTCAACGTCGGCCCGGTGAGCTTTAGTGCGTCAGGCATTCAACTCTCTACAAGCGCAGCCGGTCGCGATTATCTCAACCGCTCAGTGCGCCCACTGGTCAATCTTCAAGCTACCGAGCAATTTATTTTTCCGCTGGCGGTGCCTTCACCCATTACATCTCTGTTTGGCTTCCGGACGCACCCTATCTTTGGAGACTGGCGCTTCCATGCCGGTACAGACATTGGCGCGGAGCAAGGCACGCCAGTATTGGCGGCGCAGGACGGTGTTGTCGCTGCGGCTGAAGCGGCAGGCGGCTACGGACTCATGGTAGTACTACGCCACAAAGCAGAAGAGCTGGAACTGGAAAGCCGCTACGCTCACCTAGCAGAGATCTTTGTTGAAGCGGGCGAGGAAGTGAAAAAGGGCGACATCGTCGGCCTCGTAGGCAGCACAGGTAACTCTACTGGCCCGCACCTTCACTTTGAAATGCGCCAATTGACCGCAGATGGGTGGGTGCCAGTGAATGCGGATAGTCTCGTACAAAATTCGCTGGCGAACCTCATCAATGCGCTCAACAATCCGATGGAAACCTTGAGCTTTAACCTAAGCGATTTTAACCTGAGTAACCTCAGAGCAAAAGGTTCTATCAAAGCACCGACTACGTCCATTCCTACTTTCCAGGTTGGAGAAGATGGTATTCCCTTCCGGCCAGCTCAGCCAAATGCGAGTTAGGGGATTTCAATATCATCGGGTCATTCGCTTTAACGAAACTGATGCGGCTGGCGTCGTTTACTTTGCTAATTTGCTGACGCTGTGCCACGAAGCCTATGAGGCCTCGCTAGGTGCAGCTGGCTTTAACCTGGGACTTTTTTTTTCTAGGGACAGCAGTGTAGCCGTTCCGATTGTTCATACTGAGAGTGATTTTTATCAACCTTTGGGATGCGGTGATGCGATCGCAATTTTCCTCACCCCAAAGCAGCTAACGCCTCACAGCTTTGAAGTAAGCTACAGCCTCTATCACCAGGACCACATCGCACAAGCATCGAACCCAACAAACAAGGCAGTGGTACGTGCACTGACCCGTCATATGTGTATCAATCCGCAGACTCGCCGTCGTCAGCCGCTAACTGCTGAACTGACGGACTGGATAACGTCTTTTGCTGAGCCAACAGCGTCGTAATGAGCCGCGAGCGATTGATCTTGCCCTGCTCATTACGAGGTAAGTGCGGCAAAGAACACCAGTGCTTAGGAATTTTGTATCGGCTGAGCACTGGACCTAGTGCTTCTCCATCCGCCTCGACTAGGGCTGCTTTCAAACTTTCGGGTGAAACGGTTTCATCTACGGGCACGTAAGCTGCGCTCACAGCTTCGCCCCAAGTAGAGTGAGGCAACCCAATGACGCATACGTCGCGGACCTGCCCGGTATTGCGCAGGGCGGCTTCGACTTCGGTGGGAAATATGTTTTCGCCACCGCTGATAATTTTACCGCTGGCACGGCCAGTGATATGCAAGTTGGCGTCGGCATCCAAATAGCCCAAATCATCGGTGTAGAAGGCATCTTGGGCAAAGTCTAGAGACGGTGCGTTGTGATAGCAAATGGCGATCGCATCTGAGTACACCACGACTTGGCCGACTTCACCTACAGGTAGCGATTGGCCAGGTAGCGATTGGCCAGGTAGCGATTGGCCGGCTCGCTCTATTTTTATCTTTGCGTGGGGCATAGCGCGGCCACTGCCGAGCAGTGGTTTGCCCTGGAGAATTGTCTGCGGGTCGGTAGCACTGACCATCGCAGCGGTTTCAGTCATGCCGTAGGAAAGACAGAGGGGTATTTTGTGAGCGATCACACACTCTAGAAGGCTAGGCCAAGGAGGTGCGCCGCCGAGGAGAACAGCGTGGAATCTGGAGAGACAGGAAGCCTTGTTGGCGTTTAGGAGACGGCTGAGCTGGGTGGGGACAAGGGAGATGAAGCTAACACCTGCGGCGACGCTATGCGACTGGCAACGCTTAGTCACCGGAGGGAGAGGAAAAGAAGGAAGAAGAAGTGCTTTGAAAGGGAGGAGGAAGAGTTGGCCGTTGGAGAGGGCGGTACGGAGGGCTTGAAGGAGGCCACTGACGTGGTAAAGCGGGAGTGTGCAGTAGGCGTTTACAGGTATTGAACTCGGGTCTGAGAGGGAAGGAGAGGTGGGAAAAAAGTGCTGGTGAAAGCCTGTGACTGAAGTGGTGAGGGTCTGCCAGGTGTGATGGGCGAATTTGAGCTGGCCGGAGCTGCCGCCTGTAGGGATGAGGATGGCAGGGACAGTACGCTTTGCAGTCGGTGAATCGGGTGATGCTGAGAATAGGGGTGAGGGGGAGTTGGGGAAATTGTGCCAGACTATTTGGGGCTGGATGAGTGAGGAGGCGGATTGCCATTCTTGGTGACCCCACTGGGCGTTGGCAAGGGTTATATTCCAACCGGAGAGGAGTGCTGCCCAGAAACCTGCTAAGAAATCGGCAGGATCCGAATCGGCAATCATGACCATTGGCGCTGAAGATACTTCCAATGCGTGCTCACTTGCATACCGAGTCAGCTGCTCACGCCGCTGTGCAACCAACGCAAACCACTCACGTCCCACCACCGTAAAACGTAATTTTTCAGAATCCGCTCTCCATTTCCCCTCGGCAGCGAAGTGCGTTTTCCCCCTTTCTCCATCATCATCAACACCACACACCACCAGCCAATCACGCCTCAGCCGCACCCACACCTCTTCCGGCGTCGCTACTACTGCAATCTGGCCCATAGCGCTTCCCAGTCTGGGTCATCTAGGCCGTCGTTGGGCAGCCACTGCTGTGTGCCCATGCCTAATACGCGGCGTGGCGCGTGGGGCAAAAGCGTCTGCAAGTCTGCATCTAGGTTGATGATGGCCTGTCTGCCGATATCTGTTTCAAAAACGGAGGAGAGTACGACGTCGATTGGGTTGTCGTGACAAAATTGCTTGAGCCTACTGGGAGAGCCTAGGATGGCAGCTTTGAGCACGAAAATGCCGCGCCAGCCTCTGAAGTAGTGGGCTTTGAGCTGGTCTAGTGAGTTGACAGATTCATCTAGTGCGATCGCAGTGCGGTAGCGATGGGTCAGCTTCATCAGATCTTCGAAGCGACTAGGGGGCAACGGCTGTTCGATAAATTCAATGCGATGACCTAAGCGATCGCATTGATCTAGCCAGTGGTGAACAGCTAACTCGTCTAGCCCGCCATTGGCATCTAGCCGTAACTTAGCGCCGAGAGGAAGCTGTGCCATCAGCTGCGATAGCCACGCTAGCTCAGTAGACACAGGCGCAATGCCAATCTTCCACTTAAAGGTGCGATGACCCAAGGCCCACAGCATCGACCAGGCAGAGAGGGCGGCCTGCCCGGCAGGAAGCAGGGCACTACAGTCGGCAGCGGTCAGCTCAGAGCTTGAAGCGTCGCCAGCAAGATGGTTCAACGCAATCTCGAAGCCAAATTTGCAGGCGGGCAGCGTCGGTAAAATGGCAAATACATTGTCAGCAGAAAGCGTCGGCGGGAGACGCTGACAAAACATCAGCGCTTGGTCTTGGGTCTCTGTACCAAACCAGGGCAGGGGGGCAACTTCGCCAAAGCCGACGCGCCCTTCGTCATTCGTCAGCCGTAGAATGATGCCCTCACGGTATTTCCAGGTGCCATGACTGGTGCGGATCGCCGGCCGAAAGGGCCGCCGATACGGACGGAATTCAAAGGATAGTTCGTGGGAAAGGGACATGGCTATTCCTGACAAAAACCGCGTTGCGTTGACGCACTCACGACGTCGACGCTGCGGCTACGCTCCGAATTGCGTTTGAGGCAACCTTTTGGCACTGAAAAGATTTACACCGAAAAGATTAGAACTGGAAAAATGGGAGCTGAAAAGATCAGAAATAGGAGGATAACATCAGCGCCAGCGTCAGCAACAACCCACTCCAAAAATGAAAGTGAATCGCTAGAAATTTTGAATTACTAACGCGATCTGGCTGATTATGAAAAGTGAGTACGTGGTGGCACAGTCGCACAGCAGCTGGGATTGCACCGCACAGCAAAAGTGCACTCAAAGGAAAGCCGCCTCGGGCGATCGCAATGCCTACCGTCAGTAGCACCATCGTACAGGCGACCGGCAGCAGCTGAGCCCCCCGACGAGTACCTAGCCGCACAATAGGCGATCGTTTACCCGCACTCAGATCGTCTTCCACCTGATGGAAGTGAGAGCAAAACAGCACCAGTGTGGTCGCAATGCCGACGATTAGCGCCGCAGGCAGAAGCGCCGTATGCCAACCCCAGCTGTAAGCCCAGCCCGAAGCATGCCACTGCTGCACCTGAGCGTAGTAGGCCGCGCCGACTGCCAGGGGGCCAAAGCTGAGGAAGCAAAGGATTTCGCCTAGACCCTGATAGCCGAGCCGAAAAGGTGGCCCCTGGTAAAGGTAGCCGAGCGCGCAGCAGCCGAGCACCATGGCTAGCACTGTAAAATCTTGCTGTACTAGCGAAATTGACAGAATGCCTGAGACACCTAACAGCAGCGCGGCATTTCCCAGCCAGAAAATGAGTGAGCGGTTGCGGGTGAGATTCACCAGGGAATGGTGTTTGTTTATATCAATGCCTGTTGCTGCATCAAAGACGTCGTTGCTGAGGTTTTCCCAAACCAGGAGCAAAATTGCCGAGAGCGAAAAGGTCAGAAAAACACCCCAGTGAAAGGTTCCAGTTTCGGCGTAGGCTACCGCACTGCCCACGCAAATTGGCATAGCAGCAACGCAGTACATAGGCGGCTTTAGGGCCGCCATCCACAGTTTTTTGGTCTCATTTTTGGTCTCGGTGGGCACCAAATTTGACTGAACCGTGCGAAGGGTCATAAAAAGACGTGCAAAGGAATAGGTACAGGAGAGTATTTGAGCAATGCGCTGCCAGTCGCTATGCCAGTCGCTATGCCAGTCGCTAAAGGGCTAAAACCTAGCATAGCCTTTTGTTTACGAGCGTTTTGCGACTGGCAAGAAAACTCAAAGGTGGCTATTACCTGCGGTAAGACTACGCCTTGGCCTTGCCACGCCTTTGGCGTTGTGGATACGCTCAGCCACCGAATGTACAGAATAGAGGAAGCGGAAGAGGCATCAAAAAATGTTGGGGTAGGCAGCAGTTTTACCAGTCACTTTTGTTGGGTTCTCTGCTACAGTGCATGGCGACTGGGCATGGAACATCGTTTTGGGAAGTCTTTTGGGCGCTGCCTGTTTGTTCGCACGGCTCTGACTATCAAGTTCTGACTATCAAGCTCTAACTATTAATAAACGTTTTAAGCAGTATGGCTAACCATCACCCAGCAAATTTGGCAAGCAAGATATCCAAGCCATCTAGCTCGACCGCCGACGCCGCAGATCAACCCAAGACTGAATCGAAACCCAAGACTGAATCGATTGAGGAATCGGCACCCAATGAGCAAGCGTCGCCAGGGTCGGGGTCTCGTTTTTGGCCTCGCGCTTTGAAAAAGCCGCCAAAGCTGGTGGGCGTATGGGCAGCTATTTTACTGGGTGGGGGTGCGATCGCTTATTTCAACTATTCTCAAAACGCGCCAAGAAGCCTTTCCCCTGTCGGCACTCAGCTGGTTCCCCAAACAGCGCTAGCAACGGTAACGGTGACCACAGACGAGCTCGCCTGGAGCAAGCTGCGCCAGTTTGGTACCCCTGATAGTCAAGAGCAGTTCAACACACTGCTAAATGACTGGGGAGAGCGACTATTCTCCGCCAATGGCTTCAATTTTCGGCAGGACATTAAGCCGTGGATCGGCGATCGCATAACAGTTGCTTTTCTGCCAGATAGACCCAACAGAGCCGCCGAGCAACCCGAGAATGGCGGCCTTGCCGCCGCTACCCAAAACTTGGTGATGGTGGTGCCCATTGCGGATGCTGGCAAAGCCAAAGCACTGCTTGAGGCTAAGACCGATAGCGAACTCTTGTCGCTAGATAGCCGAACCTACAAAGGCATTCGCGTACAAGCGCTCAACGATCAATCTTGGGAAACTCTAGAATTGGCGGTGATTGGCAGCGATTGGCTAGTGATTGGCAACACGCCAGAAGGGATTGAGCAAGCTATCGATACTCACAAGGGCAGACGGTCGTTGCTAGACAACGCAGGCTACCGCAAGGTCGCCACCCGAATCGAAGCCCCGCAACCACGCGGCAAAAACTTCGCCCAGCTCTACCTCAACATCCCAGTGGCAACAGAGGCGATGGCGCCCCCTGCGGGCACAACCAACCGCCCCAAAGGAAGCCTTTTGCCACTGCAAGGATCGCAGGGCATTGTCGCGAACGCCTTGATTGAGTCAGAAGGGATTCGCTTTCAGGGCACTAGCTGGCTCCTGCCAAAAAATGACCTGGCCTATGGAGAGCTAAAAAACGAAGCCGGTGAGATGCCTCGCCGCTTACCTGGTGACGCGCTCGTGACCATGTCTGGCAGTAATCTTCAGCAGTTTTGGCAGGGCTTTAGCGAAGGCAAAACCTCACCGCCTTTCTTCCCCGATGCGCAAAATCTAAAAGCGGGACTACTCACCCAAACAGGCCTAGATATTGATGAAGACATCATGCCTTGGGCCGCTGGCGAATTTGCGATGGGTTTGCTACCACCGCCCAATGAAGCGACCGACACAGCTGAAACGCCAGCGCCAAGCAGCGCACCTGCGATTGCCAGCGCGCCGCTTTTGATGATGGTACAAACCAACGATCGCCAAACCGCCGAATCAGTGTGGTCGCAAATTGACGACGTCATGGTCAATCGCTATCGCTATCAGGTAGAGACCACCGAAGTTGAGGGTGGCTCCATTACCAAATGGATTTCTCCTTTTCAGGGGGTGCAGTTTAGCCACGGCTGGCTACCGGGCAATGTCACTTTCTTCGCGGTAGGCGACGGCGCATCAGAGTCCATTTTTCAAACCAACGGGGAATCGGTTTTGCCCACGCCTAGCCAACCGCTCTCTAGCAATCGTCTTTTTCAGACGCTTACCCGCACTGCGCCTACACCCAACAACGGCCACTTCTACATCAATCTCGCTGAGGTTAACGCGCAGGGCGGCGTATTCCCCCTACCGCAAATTCCGTCAGAAGGTGCTACTTCGGCAATCCAAGCGATTGGTCTGACGTCTACTGTGCGCGATCGCACCATGGACTACGATCTCTACATCAAACTCGCCAAATCTGACTAGAGAAAAGATAAAGTAGCGATCCCTGATAAACTCAAAGATGGCCCTATAGAGCTGAATAGGCTGACTTAAAAGCCCTCATAAAGTTCTGATTAATACCGGCTAGATTCGGCAGTTTGGAGGATAAATACCCCGTGGAAACCACCCTCGGTTTAGAGATTATTGAAGTCGTCGAGCAGGCAGCAATTGCCTCAGCTCGTTGGATGGGTAAAGGCGAGAAGGACATCGCTGACGAAGTCGCCGTAGAAGCGATGCGTGAGCGCATGAACCAAATTCACATGCGTGGCAAAATCGTCATCGGTGAAGGCGAGCGTGATGATGCGCCTATGCTCTACATCGGCGAGGAAGTGGGCATTTGTACACAGCCTAACGCTGAAGAGCTCTGTACCCCCGACGAACTGATTGAGATTGACATCGCCGTTGACCCTTGCGAAGGCACCAACCTTTGTGCCTACGGTCAGCCTGGCTCTATGGCAGTACTCGCCATTTCCGAAAAAGGCGGCCTGTTTGCAGCGCCTGACTTCTACATGAACAAGCTAGCGGCTCCCCCAGCGGCAAAAGGCAAAGTAGACATCAGCAAGAGCCCCACCGAAAACCTCAAGATTTTGGCTGAGTGCCTCGATCGCGGCATCGATGAGCTGGTCATAATCGTGATGAAGCGTGAGCGTCACGACGGCCTCATCAAAGAAATCCGTGATGCGGGTGCTCGGGTTCGCCTCATCAGCGATGGCGACGTATCAGCAGCAATCTCCTGTGGCTTTGAAGGTACCAACGTCCATGGCCTGATGGGCATTGGCGCTGCCCCTGAAGGTGTGATTTCCGCAGCAGCGATGCGTTGCCTCGGCGGTCACTTCCAAGGTCAGCTGATTTATGACCCTGCGATCGTGAAAACAGGTCTTATCGGTGAGAGTAAGGAAGCTAACCTAGAGCGTTTGGCTTCGATGAACATCACTGATCCTGACAAAATCTACACAGCTGAAGAGCTTGCCTGTGGTGAGAACGTTCTCTTTGCTGGCTGTGGCATCACGCCTGGTACGCTGATGAACGGCGTTCGCTTCTTCAACGGCGGCTACCGCACACAGAGCTTGGTTATTTCTAGCCAGTCTTCGACAGCTCGCTTTGTTGATACTGTGCACATGAAGGACAAGCCCAAGCGTGTGAGCCTGCACTAGTACTTCGGCTTCTATAGCTTCTGTCGAGTTGCTTAGGACACTATTATCGGCTGAAA
>ERZ1740067.464-NODE-464-length-32556-cov-18.086705_pt1 | contig 32556 bp, 27 predicted proteins | sample MGYA00581736_ERZ1740067 | MGnify/ENA primary metagenome ERZ1740067 (study PRJEB43018, sample SAMN04849236) | marine metagenome | isolation source: floating plastic debris | place: Pacific Ocean | collected 2008-08-27 | study: EMG produced TPA metagenomics... | reverse complement strand
GCATCGCGATCGCGATGCCTCCCCCTTGCTTATTTCACCCAAAAACGCATCAATGAACGAACTTGGGCTTAGTTAATGGAATCGAGCTTACTCGGTGCCTTCGGTCCAGGAGTTCATGTACTCGATTTGGTCAGCGGTTAGCTCATCGACGCTCAAGCCCATAGCTTTTAGCTTTAGGGTGGCGATGTCTTGATCTAACTCGGTGGGGATGGAGTAGAGACCGGGCTCTAGCTTGCCCTTGTTCTTCACCAAGTACTCACAAGCCAGCGCTTGGTTAGCGAAGCTCATGTCCATTACGGCACTGGGGTGACCTTCCGCCGCAGCCAGGTTGATCAGACGACCTTCGCCCAACACGATGACAGACTTGCCGCTCTTCAGGTGATACTCCTCGGTGAAGTCGCGCACGGTGGTGACTTCGGTGGACTTTTCCTTCAAAGCTTTCAGGTCAATTTCCAAGTCGAAGTGACCGGCGTTGGAGACGATCGCCCCATCCTTCATCACATCGAAGTGCTCACCACGGATCACGTGCTTGTTACCGGTCAAAGTAACGAAGATGTCGCCCTGGGCCGCAGCGTCAGCCATGGGCATTACGCGGAAGCCATCCATCACAGCTTCGATCGCCCGAACGGGGTTGATCTCGGTGACGATCACGCTGGCACCCAAACCTTGGGCACGCATCGCCACACCGCGACCACACCAGCCGTAGCCAGCAACGACCACGGTCTTACCAGCAATCAGGATATTGGTGGCACGCAAGATGCCATCAAAGGTGGACTGACCGGTACCGTAGCGGTTATCGAAAAAGTGCTTGGTGTCCGCGTCGTTCACGTTCATGGCGGGGAAGCTCAGCACGCCATCGTTCAGCATCGCCTGCAAGCGAACGATACCGGTAGTGGTTTCCTCGGTGGTACCGATGATTTCGCTGATTTGCTCTTGGCGCTTCTGAACCAAAGTGGCGGTCACGTCGCTACCGTCATCAATGATGATGTTGGGGTGGTGATCCAACGCGATTTCAACGTGCTTCAGGTAGGTTTCAGTGTCCTCACCTTTGAAGGCGTACACGGAAATGCCTTCGTCAACTACCAAACTGGCAGCCACATCGTCCTGGGTAGACAGGGGGTTACTGGCAATCAAAACCGCATCAGCACCGCCTGCTTTCAAGGCGATCGCCAAATTAGCGGTCTCGGTGGTGACGTGGCTACAAGCAACCAAACGCAACCCTTCAAAAGGCTTCTCAGCGGCAAAGCGATCGCGAATCTGCCGCAACACCGGCATCTCCCGACCCGCCCACTCGATGCGGCGCTTCCCTTGAGCCGCTAGGGCCAGATCTTTAACCTCATGCTTCACCGCGGTGGGAGGTTGAACAGGCGTTACAGTCATCGACTCGAAATCCTCAAAAATGTATCGAAGTTGGCTTTAACAAGAGTAACGTTTTACTGCAATTCCTTGGGAATAGGGTTAGCAAGCGATCGCCCCAGTCCGTTTAAAATCGTCGTCACGCCACACAGGTTCAAACACCGCTGTCTTCAAATCTTCTCCGTTTGATTCCTTTTATTCAATTCCTTTCTAGACCAGTGCTCTCGATGCGCCTTTCCCCCCAAACCGCCAGTGTCAAACATTCCCACTGATTCCTTTGAAGGAAAACACAATAGAAGGCTAATACTGCGGACGATCGCCGAGTCCGATTTGGACCAAGTACTGGCATTGGATCAAACCGCCCTTGGTGGATTATGGAACCGTGATGGCTATCGCCGAGAACTTGATAATGACACCAGCACCCTTTTAGGACTGTGGATTAAACCCCATGGCAACGGTGAAGATGGCAGCGCAGGTCAGCCAGCGGAGCAGCTAATTGGCTTGGGATGCACTTGGTTTATCGTTGACGAGGCTCACATCACCGCGATCGCCATTGATCCCAAATATCAGCGCCAAGGACTGGGGCAGCAGCTGCTACTGGCGCTGCTGCAAGCCAGCCGTCGTCAAGGCATGAAGCGAGCAACGCTGGAAGTAAATTGTAATAATTTCCAGGCGATCGCCCTCTATGAAAAGTTTGGCTTCAAACAGGTGGGAATCCGCAAAAAGTACTATTCCAATGGCGATAGTGCGTCAATCCTTTGGTTAAACCGCCTAAGCTGGCCGCAATTTATCGATACATTGCAACAGTGGGAAACAACCGTTGGCGATCGCCTAAAAAAGTACCAGTGGATTCCACCATCCCTAGCCCCCCTAACCGTTACCTTGCCTTGCTTTAGCCGGGACCCTGACACAGCCTCCGGCGCAACGTAACCCTCGCAATCCCCTCCGTCCCAGTCCCAACGGCAGGTATCCCTACCTTTCACCGATCCCCCCCACAAAAAACCTGCGCTAAATTAATAGTCAGCAAATGCTCTGCGCCATCGGGCTACCGCCCAGAACCGGAACACTGCACCGTCTGACCGGGTAATGTGGATCATTTTTCAACAAAATGTTTCTGAAAAATTGGCGCTCTTTTAACGGTTCGGTATCTAAAACTACAGCCTGTTTTCAGAACGCTAAATTCCGGTTTAGACCGCACCACACCAGTCTCAGCGGTCCCTTTGCCCTATGTTAAAATCGACTTTGCCAGCACTAAGCAGGTGATTAGGTAACCGCCAATGTTTGAACGCTTCACTGAAAAAGCCATCAAGGTGATCATGCTTGCCCAGGAGGAAGCGCGTCGCCTAGGTCACAATTTTGTCGGCACCGAGCAAATCCTATTGGGATTGATTGGTGAAGGCACTGGAGTGGCCGCCAAAGTGCTGAAATCCATGGGTGTAAATCTTAAAGACGCCCGGATTGAGGTTGAAAAAATTATTGGACGAGGGTCTGGCTTCGTTGCCGTTGAAATTCCCTTCACCCCCCGTGCCAAGCGAGTTCTAGAGCTGTCATTGGAAGAGGCCCGTCAGCTGGGTCACAACTACATCGGTACTGAGCATCTGTTGCTAGGGCTGATCCGCGAAGGCGAAGGCGTTGCCGCGCGAGTATTGGAAAACCTTGGGGTCGATCTGACGAAGGTACGCACTCAGGTGATTCGGATGCTCGGCGAAACCGCTGAGGTTAGCACCGGAGGTGGCTCCCAAGGGCGAACCAAGACTCCCACCTTGGACGAGTTTGGTTCTAACCTGACCCAAATGGCTGGGGAGAGCAAATTAGATCCGGTGGTGGGGCGCCAGAAAGAAATTGAGCGTGTGATTCAGATCCTGGGTCGCCGTACCAAAAACAACCCAGTGTTAATTGGTGAGCCCGGCGTTGGTAAAACGGCGATCGCTGAGGGACTTGCCCAGCGCATTTCCCATGGCGACGTGCCCGACATTCTTGAGGAAAAGCGGGTTGTCACCTTAGATATTGGTTTGCTGGTTGCTGGCACCAAGTATCGCGGTGAATTTGAAGAGCGCCTGAAGAAAATCATGGACGAAATCCGCCAAGCGGGTAACGTCATTTTGGTGATTGACGAGGTGCACACCTTGATTGGCGCCGGCGCTGCGGAAGGGGCGATCGACGCGGCCAATATCCTGAAGCCTGCACTTGCTCGCGGTGAGTTGCAATGTATCGGTGCCACCACTTTGGATGAGTATCGTAAGCACATCGAGCGGGATGCAGCCCTAGAGCGTCGTTTCCAGCCGGTGAATGTGGGTGAGCCCTCTGTGGAGGAGACCATCGAGATTCTTCACGGTTTGCGGGAGCGTTATGAGCTACACCACAAGCTAAAGATTTCCGACGATGCGTTGGATGCGGCGGCTAAGCTTTCGGATCGCTACATTAGTGACCGTTTCTTACCCGACAAAGCTATTGATTTGATTGACGAAGCTGGTTCCCGGGTGCGCTTGCTTAATTCCCAGCTGCCTCCCGCCGCCAAGGAGCTAGATAAGGAGCTGCGTCAGGTTCTTAAGGATAAGGACGAAGCGGTTCGCTCCCAGGACTTTGATAAGGCTGGGGAACTGCGGGATCGTGAAATGGAGATCAAAGCGGAAATCCGCGCGATCGCCCAAAGCAAAAAGACTGACGAAACCGCTACCGACTTGTCTCCTGTCGTTGACGAAGAAGACATCGCACAAATTGTGGCATCTTGGACCGGTGTTCCTGTCAATAAGCTGACCGAATCCGAATCCACCAAGCTGCTGAACATGGAGGAAACCCTTCACCAGCGTCTAATCGGTCAAGACGAAGCGGTACGAGCGGTGTCCCGCGCAATTCGCCGGGCACGGGTTGGCTTAAAGAATCCCAACCGTCCCATCGCCAGCTTCGTATTCTCTGGTCCCACGGGTGTGGGTAAGACCGAGCTGACGAAAGCTTTAGCGTCTTATTTCTTCGGCTCAGAGGAAGCGATGATTCGCCTAGATATGTCTGAGTTTATGGAGCGCCACACGGTTTCTAAGCTGATTGGTTCTCCTCCGGGATACGTGGGTTACAACGAAGGCGGTCAGCTTACGGAAGCGGTTCGCCGTCGTCCCTACACTGTGGTGCTGTTCGATGAGATCGAAAAGGCACACCCCGACGTTTTCAATATGCTGCTGCAAATTTTGGAAGATGGTCGTTTGACCGACGCCAAAGGGCGCACGGTGGACTTTAAGAACACGTTGTTAATCTTGACCTCCAACATTGGATCTAAGGTTATTGAGAAAGGTGGCGGTGGATTAGGCTTTGAATTCTCCGACGACCTGGCAGATTCTCAGTACAACCGCATTAAGTCCTTGGTTAACGAGGAGCTAAAGCAGTACTTCCGCCCTGAGTTCTTGAATCGCCTTGACGAAATCATCGTATTCCGTCAGCTATCTAAGGACGAGGTTAAGGAAATTGCTGAGATCCTGCTTAAAGAAGTGTTTGGTCGCCTAACGGAGAAAGGAATTGAGCTCCAGGTGACAGATCGCTTTAAGGAGCGTCTAATTGAGGAAGGATATAATCCCAGCTACGGTGCTCGACCGCTACGTCGTGCCATTATGCGACTTCTCGAAGATACCCTTGCGGAAGCAATGTTGTCCGGCAAGGTCAGAGAGGGGCATACGGCGATCGTCGATCTAGATGACGATGGTCAAGTGGAGGTTAAAGCTTCTGAGTCTGAGCTGGACGGCTCGGAGCCTCGGGAACTTCTCCCCCAAGGCGCTGAATAGACCTCGATAATTTCTAGGACTTGGCTTTCCGTTATTGAAAAGACTAAGTCCCAGGGATTAGAACTGGCTGATGGTTAAATCTTCAATGCTCAAGGACAGAGAACATTCGCTGTCCTTGAGCATTGAAATATGTTTGGGCGTGGTACTATGAGAGCTCCGAATCTTCTAGTTAAACCTATGCCGTAGGGTCGATTAGAAATTACCGCTAGTGTTTTGAGTTTGTTTTCAAAGCTGCCAAGCGGCGTTTTTACATTGATCTACCTGCGGAAACAGCCTCAACCGTTAGCATGCCCACCCAAGAAAACCAAAACATTGACGTTGGCTTTACTCTTGATGAGTTTGCCGCCCTTTTAGACAAGTACGACTATCACTTTAGCCCTGGTGATATTGTTGCTGGCACTGTGTTCAGCCTTGAGCCTCGTGGCGCTTTGATTGACATTGGTGCGAAAACTTCGGCCTATATTCCTATCCAGGAAATGTCGATTAATCGCATTGAGAACCCGGATGAGGTGCTTCAATCGAACGAAACCCGCGAATTTTTTATCTTGTCTGATGAAAATGAGGATGGGCAGCTAACGTTGTCGATTCGCCGCATTGAGTATATGCGCGCTTGGGAGCGGGTTCGTCAGCTTCAAGCGGAAGATGCAACGGTACGATCCAATGTATTTGCCACTAACCGTGGTGGTGCTTTGGTACGTATTGAGGGACTGCGAGGATTTATTCCTGGCTCCCACATCAGCACCCGCAAGCCTAAGGAAGATTTAGTGGCTGAAGAATTACCTCTAAAATTCCTTGAGGTGGATGAGGATCGCAACCGTCTGGTGCTCAGCCACCGTCGTGCCCTTGTGGAGCGTAAGATGAATCGCCTGGAAGTGGGCGAGGTTGTTATCGGCTCTGTTCGCGGTATCAAGCCTTACGGTGCGTTTATCGATATTGGCGGCGTAAGCGGCTTGTTGCACATTTCCGAAATTTCCCACGACCACATCGATACGCCTAACAGCATCTTCGGCGTTAACGATGAGGTGAAGGTGATGATTATCGACTTGGATGCAGAGCGTGGCCGGATTTCTCTATCCACCAAGCAGCTTGAGCCTGAGCCTGGCGACATGCTGAAGGATCCGAATATTGTCTATGACAAGGCGGAGGAGATGGCGGAGAAATATCGCGAGCAAATGCGCTTGCAGCAAGAAGGGTTGCCCTTGCCTGCTGATGAGCCTGCTGCTGCTAGCGAACCCGTCGAGGAAGAAGCTCCGGCAAGCACGGAAGCAGAGATAGCAGAAGTGGCAGAGGTGGCAGAGACCTCTGAGGGAGAAGTGGCAGAGGTGCCAGAAGAAATGGCAGAAGTGGCAGAAGTGGCAGAGACCTCTGAGGGGGAAGCTCCCGAGCCCGTTGAGGCTTAAGGTGTGTTCCCTCTTCGGCTGATGCTCCCCTAAAATTGATGGCTGCTGTTCAGTGTGATGCCATTAGATTTAATCAGCTGCGTGCTGTTCTTTTTGATAAGGACGGCACGCTTGCTGATGTAAGGAGCTTTTTACGAGAGTTAGGCGATCGCCGTGCCAAAGCTGTTGATCATCACGTTCCAGGCACGGGTGAATTTTTACGGCGGGCTTTGGGAATTTCCCCTAGCAATGTAGATATGCAAGGGGCGCTGGCGGTGGCATCGCGTTTTGAGAACGAGGTGTCGGCGGCGACCCTAATCGCAGCCCAAGGCTACGGTTGGTCGGACGCTTTAGCGATCGCCCGCAATGCTTTTGCTGAGGTAGACGATGTCCTAGATCCGAAAGCGGCTCACACACACCCCTTTTCTGATGTCCAACCCTGCTTGGAACGGCTAAGGGCAGCGGGGCTGAAAGTGGGCATCGTGTCTGCAGACAGTCCAAAATTTGTAACCGAATTTGTGGGTCACTATCGATTGCAAGCTCTATGCCCTGTGGCGTTGGGATCAACGCCCGATTGCCTGAAGCCAGATCCGCAGCTTTTATGGAAAGCCTGTGGGCGGCTTGGAGTGAGGAGCGAAGAGGTGATTGTGGTGGGAGATGCGTCGTCAGATGTGCTTTTGGCGAGGCAAGGGAGGTGTGCTGGAGTGGTGATTGTGCGTCGCGATGCCGCACTACAAGATGTGGATTTTGGTGCCGATGCTTGTATAGATACCCTGGACCAGTTGGTGGCGATCGCTGAAGTCAACAAGTCTTAAGCCGCAATTTCTTAGCGTTGAGTTTGCCCTTTCCTCGAAAAAACTTATTACGTTAATTGGCTAAGAGTTAAATTTTGCCCAACGTCACCCTTTAGAATGATTCAAGTCTTTCTAAGGCGTCTCTTGCTAGGGTCGGTGTCGTCGCAACACACGACAGCCTTGCCAAAGGGCACAGTGGATCCTTGCCTGGTCCCTGCATCAAATTTTATTCTTCTTATTTCCTATCGTTTTTGGGGGACGCTTCCTTGTCTCGTCGTTACCTATTCACCTCCGAGTCCGTCACTGAGGGACATCCCGACAAAATCTGTGACCAAATTTCAGACACTATTTTGGATGCCCTGATCAGTGAAGATCCGCGATCGCGAGTGGCAGCGGAGGTGGTAGTGAACACCGGGCTGGTACTGATTACCGGGGAAGTATCGTCCAAGGCAACGGTGAACTTTATTGACCTGGCTCGGCAAAAAATTGCTGAAATTGGCTACACCAACGCCGACAATGGATTTTCTGCTAACAGCTGCTCAGTGTTGGTAGCCCTGGATGAGCAGTCTGCGGATATTGCCCAAGGGGTAAACGTTGCCCAGGAAAATCGCGGCACGGGTAACGATGAAGCCTTTGACTCCATCGGTGCGGGCGACCAAGGATTGATGTTTGGCTATGCCTGTAATGAAACGCCGGAGCTGATGCCACTGCCCATTAGTTTGGCTCACCGGCTGTCGAGACAGCTGGCGGTGGTGCGAAAGTCGGGTCAGTTGGGCTATTTGGGTCCTGATGGTAAAACTCAGGTGTCGGTGGTTTACGAAGACGGTAAGCCCGTGGGTATTGATACGATTTTGATTTCTACCCAGCATGCTGACGCCATTGACGGGGTAACCGATAACGACGCCATTCAAAAGCGTATCCGTGACGACCTATGGGAAAGCACCGTTAAAACGGTATTTGGCGATGCGCAGTTGCAGCCCGATGACAATACGCGGCTGTTGGTGAATCCCACCGGTAAGTTTGTGATTGGTGGTCCCCAGGGAGATTCGGGGCTTACCGGGCGCAAGATTATTGTGGATACTTATGGCGGTTCCGCGCGGCATGGTGGTGGTGCGTTTTCCGGCAAGGATCCCACTAAGGTGGACCGTAGTGCGGCTTATGCTTGCCGCCACGTGGCAAAAAATATTGTGGCTGCTGGGCTGGCGGAAAAGTGCGAGGTGCAGGTGAGCTACGCCATTGGGGTGGCACGCCCGGTGAGTATTATGGTGGATACTTTTGGCACTGGCACCGTGGACGAGGAAAAGCTACTGGAGGCGGTGAAAGAGATTTTTGAGCTGCGTCCGGCGGGGATTATCCACGCCTATGGGCTGCAAAGTTTACCGGGAGATCGCGGTGGACGGTTTTACCAGGACGTGGCGGCCTACGGTCACTTTGGACGGTTGGATTTGGATTTGCCCTGGGAACAGCTTGATAAGGTGGACGCTTTGAAAGCCCGCCTCTCGTAGATGCAGTGAGTTCTGGCTGGGCGATCTGCTGGGGTGAAAGCGAAGTTTCTATGAACCTTTTGAAGACCTTCTAAAATGGGAGGACATAGAAAAACGCAACTTTGTTTGGGATGGGAATCCCTAAGCCCCTATGAAATCGCCCTCGCCCGCTGATACGCCTCCAATTCCACAGAATTCGCCCCAGTCCCTAACTTGGCTGATTGGAGCGGCGATCGCCACAGTTATTCTTTGGCAAATTCCTTTTGGGCGTTACGTGCTGTACCCGTTTTCGATCTTGGCAACGTGGTTCCATGAAATGGGGCACGGATTGACGGCGATCGCCATGGGCGGAACTTTTAAGCAATTGATGCTGTATCCATCAGGAGCGGGGCTGGCGTACCATAGCGGTCAGCTGTGGTTTGGACCCATTGGGCGAGCGCTGGTATCGGCAGGGGGATTGCTGGGACCGTCCATTGCCGGCATGGTGCTGCTGTGGCTATCCACCCGAAAATTATCCCGGGTTCAGCTTGGATTATTTTTTCTGGGGCTGGGGTTATTGGCGTCGGCGCTGATTTGGGTGCGCACGTTGTTTGGGGTGGCTATTGTGGTAGCGCTGGGGGTGGCGATCGCGGCGATTCCCCTTTACATGCCTAAGTGGATGCAGTACTTTTCGGTGCAATTTTTAGGAGTGCAGGCCTGTATAAGCTCCTACCAGCACCTCGATTATTTATTTACCGAGCGAGTCAGCGTGGGTGGTCGCGGTTTGCAGTATTCTGACACCGGAATGATTGCCCAACAGTTGCTTCTCCCCTACTGGTTTTGGGGCGGGTTGCTGGCGGTTATTTCTCTGATTTTCTTGGGACTAGGACTCCGATCAGTGATGCGTCAGTCTTTTAAAGAAGCGAAAGGCTAAAGGCTATCGTCGGTTAGGTCTTTGACTGAGATAGATCGATAATTTGAGAGCCACAAGGTTTCAAGTTATGGAACTTCTCCTTTGAAAGGACGTGTGACGCCCAGGGTATTAATCTTCTGATGCTGAACTGGTGACACGCCCTAGGAATTTAATACGGTGCTTTACATTGCGAATGTTTGTGGTGGGCGGCTGGGGAATTGTGGCGACGATGTTGCTCGGTGCGGGGGCGGTACAGTCGGTGGCGGTAGGGAATGGGGCACGGCTAAGTTGGTCGGGGATTGAGCGATCGCCCCAGCAAATGAAGTCAGAAACTGAGACTTCCGGTGCAGACACGGTGCTGGCAAGGTATTTCGCCCAGCTTCAGGCAGATGGTATGGACCCTGCTAACCACGGCGTTTGGCTACAGCAGGGCTATCGACATTTGGGGAGTTATAACGGCTCAGTGCCTCGGTCGGCAGCGTCGTTAACTAAGGTAGCCACGTCCCTGGCGGCGCTAGACAAGTGGGGCGTCAACCATCGATTTGTGACGAAGTTCTGGACCGACGGAGAGATTCAGGGCGATCGCCTGGTGGGCAATTTAATTGTGGAAGGGGGGGGCGATCCGTTTTTTGTGTGGGAAGAGGCGATCGCCGTGGGGCAAGCTTTGAATCAGCTGGGCATTCGTGAAGTTACCCAGGATTTGGTGCTGACCGGGCAGTTCAATATGAATTTCCTGCCGGACCCTCAGGATCCTGACCGCTTTCCCGATAACTATGCCGGGGAGCTGTTGAAAGTTGCCTTTGATGCGGATAAGTGGACGCCGCCCGTGGAGAAATTTTTTAAAGACGCTTCGGACACCTTGGACCCAGTGGAGCCGGAGGTGAGAATCGCTGGAAAAGTGCGCCTGTTACCCCAGGTCAAACCTACCGGAGAACGGGCAACGTTGCTGGTGGAGCGACGCTCATTCCCCCTGGTGCAGTTGCTAAAGCTGATGAATCTATATAGCAATAACGCCATGGCGGAGCAGCTGGCGGAGCAGCTTGGGGGAGGACCGGCGATCGCCCAAACCCTGGCGGAATCCATGGACTTTCCCGCCAACGAAATCCAGCTTATTAACGGCTCTGGTTTGGGGGTGGATAATCGTATATCTCCCCGAGCAGCCACCGCGATGGTTTTTCGCCTGGCTCACACCCTGGAAAATCCCGTCGATGGCACAAAATCTTATACCCTTGCCGATGTATTTCCGGTGGCAGGTTTTGATCGGGCAACCATCAAAGATAGAAACATGCCCGTTGGCTCCGCCGTAAAAACCGGGACCTTAAATGCTGTCAGCGCTCTCTCTGGATTATTTGCCACGGATACCTACGGCGTTACAGGATTTGCCATCGTGAATGGTGGGTTGCCGCGAATTTTGAGAATTAATCAGGATCGGCTGCTGCAAAATTTACAAGGTGCCTGGGGGAAACCTGGGTCCATACCTACAGCGCTAACGCCACAGAAAAATCAACAGGGACGTACCCATAGTGATCCCAAAGTGGGCGATCGCCAGCGAAGCATAATCCCGTTACTGACATCTCCAAAACCATCAAAAACCACAGTTCAGTAGCCTTGGGGTTTATAAGAGTGACTCTATTGGCTTAACGTTGTCGCTGTTTCCGCAGACGTGTCCATCAGCTTTTGCAAAGCTTGACCCCAGCGAATGGCTAGGACGCTGTCGGTGAAGGGGATGGTGACTTGCGATCGCCCCTCTCCATCTGCCTGAGCGTCCAGCGTCAGCTCCAGGGCAATGGATTTTTTGTTGGGGTAAGGATTGTTGTCCAAATCGTCCGGGGCAATTCTCTGGGGATCAATCAACTCCTGATCAAGGAGCACCTGTAGCTGTTGAATATGATCCAAAGAAACCGTTTTTAGCTGTGTCGGTCCCTGACGCGTTGGCGTTCCCCAGGTGAGCAGCCGGTCTCGCTGTCCCAGGGCTGCTCGCACGTCATACTTTGCCCGTTCAAAATCCTCTGCCCAAACTTTATAGGCTTCCAGGCGCTGATATTCATTCCAGCCGGCGTACGCTAGCCCAATAAAAATTCCCAGCAGCGGCAGCCACATTAGACCGTGAATCATGGGGCGCTCCGTTATTTTTGGTGTTTTTGTTTCCCTAGGGTGATCTTTACCTATAAATTTTGCGCTGCGAATTGTTCCTTACAAATCGTCGTGTGTGGTCCGCTGACCGTGGAACTGACTACGATTGCCATCGTGAATTTACCCTGAAATTTATGGCGTAGAGATGCACGGCATGGCTTACGAAGCACTGTCGGTGGTGTCGGTGGGGAAAGTGAGGGTATCGCCTACGGATAGCCACAGATCACTGGTAGGCTCGGGGATTTTGGTATTCACTGCCAGGCGATAGTAATGCTTAAACTGGTCGCGATTAGCCCAGGTGGGCAGTGTTTTTTTTCGCTGGGCAGATAGGGTTTTCTGAAATTGGCGATCGCTCTCACCCGTTAAGGAATTGCGGGTGGGAACAACACACCGCTGACAGGGATAGCATCCTAAAAACGGCACCGCACCGACGGTAAACGGTTTCAGACTGCCGGGAGTATCGTAAAGACGGTCTTCCCAAAATGCTGGCACACCATCAATTTCCAAATTGGTGCGGAATCGCCGCCGCAGCTCGTCCACCGATAAGTCGGGATACCACCGGGCAACGGCTTCCAAGGTGGCGGTGCTAATAATGGTGGGCCCCGATGCCCGTAGATCATCGGAGAAGCTGCTTTCTTTGCATTGGCGCAATTTCACGGGCTGCTGGAGATATCGCCCCACCCAGGTAGTCAGGCGATCGCGTTCGCGGTCCAGGGAAAAAACGGCGCGATCGCCATGTCCCTGAATACTCAAAGTCACCTGGCGCTGTTCTATGTCGAAGGTTGATCGCAGTCGGTGAATGGCGCTATTTCGTTTGCCGTTAATCCAGTAACCTTTCTCGTCCACGAACCCAAATTCCCGGTCCGCTGCCAAGGTGCCTGTGGAAGAAATACGCACTCGGTCAACGGAAACCCCGTCTAGGGCTTTTACAGGAAAAATATCAATGCGAGCCAGACGCGGACTTTTCATGGCTTTTACCCAAGTTGCTACGCCAATAGGCACCGGGGAAGATCATCAAGAATCGCTGAAAGGCCACTGAACGTGACAGGAGGATCGGTCCCCTAAAGTTGCCAAAAATTAGAAGTGATGGTGAACGCAATAAAATTAGAAATTATTGCTGGGCAGTGTCGATGGTGCCAATAAAGCCCAACTCTCGCAGTTGCTGTCCCGCCTTGATGCCTAACTCACGGGTGGGAGACTGACTGCCAATAATCTGTACCAGCAAAGGAATGGCCAACTCAGGCTTGCCCTGGTAGCGGTGAACCAATGCCAAACGGTAAGTGGAGCGATCGCGTTCCTGGGCAGCGTCTAGGGCTCGGCGGCGCTGATCTTCAGAAATCTGGTTGTCAATTCCTGAGTAAGCGCCAGCAAGCTGCTGGTGGAAGTTGGAAAGCTGGTTGAAAATTTGCCGTGCCTGGCGCAACCGCTGTTCTGCCAGGTCATAATTTTGGGCAGTAACGGCAGCTTCCGCTTCGGTCAGTAGCTGGGCGCCACCTTCCAAGCTTAGGACGCTGGTGGTTTGCTGAACCTGGTCAACGGGCACCAGTTCAACAGGACCTTCCTGACCTTGGACTGCGCCCACTGGCAAGCCGGCGATCGCGATGGATGCCACAGCCACTGCGCGTCCCAATTGAGAGTTCATAATGTTTTGAAATCTAGCCATAGTAAACCAGGTCCAAGTTCTGGCGAAGTCTTTAGACATTATTAAACCACTTTTGAGTCCCGCTCCCGGTTAAGAACCCTAAGCTTGTCACTGGCTAACCCCTGGCAACACCAGTTAAAACCTAGGGTAGAGCTATTTTTAGAAGCAATCTCTCTTTTAAAGTGGCCCCAATGGCGATCGCTGCTGAACAAATTTATTTGATACTTCTTTCCCAATATTGCTCGTTTTTAAAATTCCCTCCTTGGTTGGGTTGCTGCCATGACGAATTCGAACTTCCCCAATGCCGATCTTCCCTTTGACGACGCCAGTGGTTTGGTCACTGACCCAGCGGTACAGAGCACTGATTCGGCCAGCTGGGGGCGAGGCGTAAATCCGGCGGCGCGATCGCTCGTGTTGCAGCGAGGAGGCGACGAGGTGTTGCTGGAACGCAGTGCAGATCGGTTTGCGGTGGTGCCCAGGGGGCTGATGGACTTTAGCTGGGAAATGCTGGACGGATTTCGGGACTATCGCAGTTTGGGGCTAGGGGTGCCCCTGGATGAGGTGCAAGTGGATCCAGAACGGCGCGATGCTGCGATGGAAACGGCGCGCCTATCGGGGCAGTTTGAATACGTTAGCCATGTGTACCATTTGGCGGACGAGCCCCAGACCCTGTTCTATACCACCAGCGAATTAACGGTGCAGTTTGGACCGAAAGTAACCGCAGAAGCGGCGGCGACTTTGGTTGCTGGGCTGGGGCTGCAGCAAATTGAGCCCATCGACGGGTTGCCTAACGGTTTTGTATTTGCCCTAACGGAAGCATCGCCCGCTAATCCGATCGCTCTCGCCAATGATCTAATGGTGAACCCTTCGGTGCTCCTCGCCGAGCCCAATGTGCTGGTGCCGACCCAGCAATTTTATACCCCTCGAGATAGCTATTACGCCCAGCAGTGGTACTTAAACCATCGCGGCGGCACGGACCTGGCGGCAAATTCCCATATCCATGTGGAGCGGGCTTGGGATATTACCCGCGGGGTGCGGTCTGTGGTGGTAGCTATTACTGACGACGGCATCGATATCAACCATCCCGACTTGCGGGGACCCGGAAAGATCGTGGCTCCCCGGGACTTTCGCGATAACGACTTTACGCCGTTGCCTGGCACCGCTGAGGACAGCCATGGCACCGCCTGCGCTGGGGTGGCCGTTGGGGAAGAAACGGGCACGGGCATTGTGGGGGTGGCTCCCGGCTGTGCCATGATGCCCATTCGCACCACGGGCTATCTAGATGATCGCTCCATCGAAAATATGTTTAATTGGTGCATCGACCGGGGTGCGGCGGTGATTTCCTGTAGCTGGGGTCCTAGCTCCGTGTATTTTCCCCTGTCCGCTCGCCAGCAGGCGGTGATTGCTAAGGCGGCCACCAAGGGGCGAGGGGGCAAAGGTTGCGTGGTGGTGTTTGCGTCGGGCAATGCCAATCGTCCGGTGAGCGGCGCAGTTAATGAGCGAGGCTGGCCCAAAAATGCGGTAAGCGGCAACACTGAGTGGCTGTCGGGCTATTCGGTGCACCCGGACGTGATTGCGGTTTCGGCGTCCACCAGCCTGAATCGAAAGGCGGCCTACAGCAACTGGGGTCCCAATATTTCCGTGTGTGCCCCCAGTAATAACGCGCCGCCGGGGGTGTGGCTGGCGGAAACGGGCAGTATTTTAACGCCACCAGCGGTGCGTACTTATTTGCCCGGCAAAGGCATTTTTACCGCTGATCGCCTGGGGTCCGCTGGCTATAGCCGCACGGATTTTACAGGAACCTTTGGGGGCACCTCCAGCGCCTGTCCGGCAGTGGCGGGGGTAGCGGCGCTGGTGTTGTCGGCGAATCCCAATTTAACGGCGTCCCAGGTGAAGCAAATTTTGGAGGATACCGCCGATAAAATTGTGGACAACAATCCCGATCCCCAGCTAAATTTCCGCTACGGCACCTACAATTCTCGCGGGCATTCCTTTTGGTTTGGTCACGGTAAGGTAAATGCCTACGAAGCGGTGCGCCGGGCGGCAGGTCTTGGCGGTGGTACCGGAGGAGGCACGGGCGGCGGCACCCCCCGCGATGATGTGACGGGACACTGGGCGGAAGACTTTATTAAGGCGCTGGTGGAGCGGGACATTATGAAGGGCTTTGCGGAGGATGGTACTTTTCGTCCTCAAAATGACCTGACCCGGGCCCAGTTTGCAGCGTTGCTGGTGAAAGCCTTTGACTTGCCCCTGCGGCGATCTCCCTCGCGCTTCTGGGATGTGTCCAGCGGTTTTTGGGGAGCAGCCGCCATTGATAAATGCTATCGAATGGGATTTTTATCAGGCTTTCCCGACGGTAGTTTTCGCCCTGATGATCCCCTGACCCGCGCCCAGTCCACGGTGGCTTTGGTTAATGGGCTCAGTATGACTGGTGGTCCCTTAGATTTACTTGGGCTTTATAGCGATCGCAACGCCGTTCCTGACTACGCCAAGGATGAAATCGCCACCGCCACCTTGCGGCGCATTGTGGTGTCCTATCCCAACACAAACCAGTTGCGCCCGAATCAGCCCATGACCCGTGGTGAAATGGCAGCAGCACTTTACCAAGCGTTGGTGGCCACGGGCAAAGCCACCCCCATTGAATCGGATTACATTGTGGAACCGGGCACCTGGCTAGGAAGCAGCGCCAGCCCTATGTTTACGGACTTGGCGGGGCATTGGTCCCAGGAATTTGTGGAGGTGATGGTGCTGGAAAAGATGATGAGTGGCTATTTGGACCGCACCTTTAAGCCAGACGAACCAGTGAATCGTGCCCAGCTAGCGGCGCTGTTAGCCCACGCCTTTAAGCCCCAAGCCCGACGATCGCCCCAAGAATTCAGCGATGTCCCTCCCGACTTTTGGGCCGCCACCGCCATTAACCAGGTATACCAGGGGCGATTTTTAAGTGGAATTTCTGGCGATCGCTTTGGCCCTAACGATCCTGTCACCCGGCTTCAGCTCACCGTTTCCCTCGCCAGTGGCCTGGGCTGGCTTGATGGGTCGCGACAATTTTTAGACGTGTTGGAAGATGCAGATACGGTGCCGAGCTGGGCAGCGGGGAAAGTGGCGGCGGCCATTGACCGGCAAATTTTGGTGAATTATCCTGACCCGTACCGGTTTGAAGGGAACCGCCCCATTACCCGTGCCGAGGTGGCTGCTTTTGTGCACCAAGCCATGGTGGCAGAAGGGGAACTGGGTACCTTGGACTCGCCAGATATTTTGGCGGCCGCTTAAGAAGAATATTGCCCAAGGGTAGTGATTCCACTAAGTCGCCACCCTTTTTTCCCACGCTACACTGGCCAAAGCCCCAAAATTATTGGCTTCTCGACCATGACTCCTTTGGCTCAGATTACGACTCAGCCTCCCCGCCCCGTTTCCAATCAGCAACAGCAGCAGAATATGGCGACGGGGCTGGCGATCGCCTTAACGGTGATCTTAGTGCTAGCGTTTGTGTTTCAAAAAAAGGGCAAGCGCAGCGGCCGCCTGGGCGTGCCCACAATACACGGGCACGGTCGCGTCAGCGGACGAATACGGCGACAGTTGGAAAATAAAGTGGGCTCGGGAACGGCGATGCGACTGGTGGACTATGAGCGATCGCGGGTGCCAGGCAAATCAGAAAACTGGTACTGGCAAGCGGCTCTGGAACGCCTAGCTCGCGACCATGGTCGCCGCTAAAGATTGTTGAGCTAGCACTTAGTTGCCACTTAGTCGCCACTTAGGCAGCAGCACCCCAGCGGAAAACCGCCGCGCCCCAACTTAAACCCGCCCCAAAGCCGGATGCTGCAATCACGTGCCCCGGCTGAATTCGCCCGTCGCGTACCGCCTCATTAAGGACCAGGGGAATAGACGCTGCCGACGTATTGCCGTGGCGCTGCAAATTCACCAAACACTTTTCCAGCGGGAACTTTAGCCGTTGAGCGGCCGCTTCCACAATGCGTAAATTGGCCTGATGCAGCACCAGCCAGTCCACATCATCGGCGACGATATCCGAATAAAACATCGCCTTTTCAATCACTTCCGGCACCTTTCGCACCGCAAATTTATACACTTCTTTGCCGTTCATGGAAATGGCTTGGTAGCCACCTTGGCTCACATTAATTCCCGGCAACAGCTCCTTCTCTTCGCTTTGATAATTTAAATTCAGCACGCAGTTGTTGGCACCGTTGCTGCGCATTTCAAACCCCAGCAGCTGATCGCGATCGCTCGCTTCGAGCACCACCGCCCCAGCGCCATCCCCAAACAAAATACAGGTGCGGCGATCGCTCCAATCCACCCAGCGGGATAACACATCCGCCCCAATCAGCAACACCCGCTTGTAAACTCCTGTGCGAATATACTGAGCCGCCGTAACCAGACCAAATAGAAAACCTGAACAAGCCGCCGTCAAATCAAACGCCACAGCCTGAGCTGCTCCCAGCTTTCCTTGAATTGCCGCCGCCGAGCCAAATAAATCGTCGGGGGTAGACGTGGCTAAAATAATTAAATCCAGGTCTTCCGCCGCCACGTTCGCCATCTCCAGCGCATTACGCCCTGCCGCCGTGCCTAAATCGGCTAAGGTGCCCTCTGCACCAGAAATACGCCGCTCACGGATGCCGGTGCGAGTTGTAATCCAATCATCGGACGTTTCCACCAACCGCTCCATATCGCCGTTATCCAGTGCCGCCGGAGGGGTTGCTGCCCCTACGCCAATGAGAGATATGCCGCTGCCCATCTGATTTTGCATTAACTCTCCGTGGTAACTGGCTCTTGGGTAACTGTTTGGGAGGTGGCTGACTCATTTTGCCCACCGGCATCGGGGTCAGACTCTTGGACCGTACTGTTGCATTTTTCCTTGAGCTGCTCCAACATTTTGCTGCGAACTGCATCGCGGGCCGTGCGAATGGCGTTGCAAACTGACGCCGCATCGGAACTGCCGTGACCAATGACGCAAACGCCGTTCACGCCCAACAGCAGTCCACCGCCATGCTCGGCGTGATCAATACGCTTTTTCAACCGCTTTAAGTTGGATTTCAGAATTAGGCTGCCCACCTTACCACGCTTTCCTCGGGGTAATTCTTCCTTAAGAAGCTGAATTACAACGGAGCCAACGGCTTCAGCAAACTTCAAAACCACGTTGCCCACAAACCCGTCGCACACAACCACGTCGAAGTCGCCGGATAAAATATCACGCCCTTCTGCGTTGCCAGCGAAGTTAACGTTGGGGTTGGCTTCTAAGAAGGGATAGGTTTTGATGGCGAGGTCGTTACCTTTGCTTTCTTCTTCACCGATATTGACTAAACCAACGGTGGGATTGGGGGTACCAAGGACCAGGTTGCTGTACACCGAGCCCATAACGGCAAACTGCTCGATAAATTTTGGACGACAGTCAACGTTTGCGCCCACGTCCAGAAGCAAAACGGGTTTGCCCTCTGCCACGGTGGGAAATATGGCCGCGATCGCCGGTCGATCAATCCCCGGAATGCGCCCCAGCCGCAATAAGCCCGCCGCCATTGCTGCGCCAGAATGTCCCGCAGATACCGCCGCATCAGCCAGCCCCTTGCGCACCTGTTTCATGGTGACGCTAATGGACGCTTTGGGCTTACGGCGCAGACCCTTTACCGGGTCCTCGTGCATATCAATAATGTCTGGAGCGTCGATAATTTCAATATTGGGGTGGGAACCGTGGGTGTCTAGGCAATTTTGGATGGACTCGCGACTCCCCACGAGCTGCACGGAGACGCCCAATTCTTCACAGGCTTTAACTGCACCAGCAACAATCGCTTCAGGGGCGTGGTCGCCGCCCATAGCGTCTAATGCAATTTTTTCCCCCACTAACCCCATAGGTTTATCCGCCAAAAATCCTCAAAATTTTACCAGATGGATTTACGTCCAAAGGAAACGCTGACGGGCTAACAATACCGCACTTTGTTCAGCCTTGCTGGGGAGATTACCGAAGGCCCCGTTAATGGCGACCCATCAGCCCAAATGGATACGGGATCACACTTCCTGTCTATCCTTTCTTTGCCGTTAATAAAACCATTAATAAAAAAGAGCGTCACTAAGACGCTTTCCCTAACCAATAGTTGTCAGCAGCAGTGGCGTAGCTAGCTAATGAGAGGCAGAGAAAAATGGTGGACGCAGTGGCTCGTCAGCCCTAGTCACAGTTTCTGCCTCAACAGCTCAAGTCCCCCGCTTTCAAGTTCCAGTTCGCGTAAGTCCTGCAACGTTTTCAATGTTTTCAATCACTGAGAGGGGGAGAGGGTAATCGAGACATCGAGAAATGACTGAATTTTTTGGATGTCCTTGCGCCCTGAAGTCTTTACGACAAAATCGGTTATTTTGGCGCAGCACGTGTCAGCTCTTGCAGCACTTTTGCGATCCCTACCTTGGCTGACTCAGTGGGGGATCCTTTCACCCCAATCCACTCCAACATGGGCGATCGATCAATCAGGACGGTCACGATATAGGCTGTCGTTTTTAGCTGCTGTTTCGACACATCTGGATATTCCCGCTCCAGCATCTCTTCCACCGTTGAGAACATGGTGTCGTAGCTCCGTCGCAGGCGATCGCGCACGGGCTTCGAGCGAGTGGCATAGGCCGAAATCTCCGCCCAGAGAATTTCGGTACGCTCCGTAGACAGTTGCTGGTGAGTGTCGAATGCGTCCACAAGATCCATGACGCTCGCCGACTGTTCCAAATTGGCTAGGGTTTCGTTTTTTTTCGCATCAATTTTGTCAACGATGCGTTTGGTCACCGCATCAACCAGCGCTTCTCGATTGCCGAAGTAGTGGCTGATCATTTTGCGGTCCATGCCCAAAACTTGAGCGATGTGCTGAAAGGACGTGCCCTCAATTCCACGCTCTAAAATGCACTGCTCAAAAGCGTCGAGTATGTCTCCTCGCCGCTCAGCAGCTAAGCTTCTCCGTCCCATAGGGAATGTTCCTTATGCCTGTCGTGCCCCCTTGAGCCTACAGGAACGGAAAGGGGTTGACAAAATAAATTCATCAAGTGTAGAACTATTTTAGATTCATCAATCGTAGGATTTTTAGGCGCTGCGATTTACTTGCTTCAGCGAGGATTTATATGAAACGCCCGCTATCCCCCAACATGAACACTGCCAACAACAGCCTTACGCCCCATTCATCCTTGGTAGAGCCGCTGACCATCGCCCAGCAAAATGCTGCCGCCAAGGTCTTGGGTCAGGCTTTTGCGCAAGACTCTTTCATGGCCTACGTGCTGCCCCATAGTGCTACGCGTATTCAGCAGTTGAGTCAGATCTTTTTCCCGCTGGTTTACTTCAGTCAGCGCCACGGTAAAGTGATTGCAACGCCAGATGGTGGCGGGGTTCTGGCTTGGGTGCCGGGTGAATTTTTTCCCAATACTGCCAACCTTCTAGACATATTTCGTAGTGGGGCACTTGGTTTGCCCCTGTCATTGGGACCAGCCGCTTTTAAGCGTCTAGTAGATCATGACGATGTATGTGAACAGGCGTTGCTTCGCCACGCTTCTCAGAACTTTGCTTACCTTTGGGCGATAGGTGTGCACCCAGATCGAGCGGGTCAGGGTCTGGGAAAGAAGATGATTCATGCCGCTCTAGAGCAGATGCGTCAACAGGGGTACTCCACCTGCTGGCTGCGCACTGAGAATCCGAAAAATGTGGGTTTGTATGAGTATCTAGGCTTCCAGCAAGCTCATACCGAGGTTCCGTCGGCCAGTGGACAGCAGTATTGGCTGATGTTCCAGCACCTGTAAGAAGCGTTGGTTCGATTCCCAGAGAATTACGACGCTGCTACAGGCTTCAAAAGGCAGTCCGGTTCAGTCTTTTTTTTGGGTGATAAATTCATCGATTGACGAATTTATTTAGACCCATCAATTCAATTTTTAATGCGGTACCGGCAAGGGCATGTGCCCGTCATCAAATAGGAGATCACTATGAATTTAAGCAAGTCCTCAGAACAAGCAACTTTCGACACGATTATTGTCGGTGGAGGGTTGTCTGGTCTCTATGCAGCGCGAGTCCTTTCGCGGGCGGGACAGTATGTGGCGGTCTTAGAAGCTCGCGATCGCGTCGGTGGCCTCACCCGCTCCGAATACAGTGAGTATCTTGGGGAGCATGTGGATTTGGGTGGCGCTTGGCTAGCGGACAGCCATACGCGGATGCACGAACTTGTTCAAGAGTTTGATGTGCCCCTGGTTCGACAGTTCGTGACCGGGAAAGAGGTGGCCATTGACGGGGGCGATCGTCACATTGGCGAAGTGGGTAGCTTCCCTGGACAGGAGGCTGCTTTACCAGAATTTCAAGCTGCTGTTGCTCAGTTGGAGGCCGAGATTGCTGGCGTTGATGTGAACGCACCGTGGTCCCACGAGAGAGCTGACGAATATGATGCCATGACCTTTAGGCAATGGATTGACCAAAACGTTGAGCTGCCAGCCTCACGAGAATTGCTCGCCATCAGTACCAATGCTTTTTGGGGGGTGTTGCCTGAAGAAGTGTCCTTTCTTGAAGTGCTGCATTTGTTCAAGACCTGTGACGATGTCTTGATGATGGCTGATACCTGCACGGGTGCCCAGTCTGCCCACATGATGGGTAGCCAACTGGTCTCTATAAAGTTGGCGGCAACGGTGAACGGAGTAGTGTCCCTAAATTCCCCAGTGCGCCGCATTACCCAGGATGACCACGGCGTGGCTGTTGAGTGCGACGGAACGGTTTGGCGGGGTAAGCAGGTTATCTGTGCATTGCCGCCTGTGATGATCAACCGCATCGAGTTCGCGCCGATGCTACCTGCTTACCGTCGCGCGTTTCATCAGCGCTGCCCGATGGGTCGATATGCCAAGGCAGTCCTTACCTACAAAACACCCTTTTGGCGCGAGCAGGGGCTTGCCGGCATCATCACGAGCATCGACAACAATTTAACCGGCTCCTATGACCTAGGCGATGCGGCGTCTAAGCATGGGGTGATTACTGTGTTGTTTGGTGGAAAGCCCTCGATACCTCTGGACAGTTTGACGGAGGCTGATCGGGACCAGTTTATTCTCGACCAGGTTGCCAAGGCGTTAGGGGATCAGGGGCGTCATCCTGTGGAGATGAGGGTGCAGCAGTGGGCTAATGAGCCTTGGTCCCAGGGCGGGGCTTGCTCTTATATGACGCCGGGAACGTTGACGGCAGTGGGCGATCGCCTTTGGGAACCCTGCGGACGAATTCATTGGGCGGGCACTCATCTGTCGCGGGTTTGGAGAGGCTACATGGAAGGGGCCTGCGCTTCCGGTGAAGCGGCGGCTAATGCGGTGTTGGAGACGCGATCGCACTCTACATAGCCTCCCTCTTGAGTTGCGCAGGCACAGGTATTGATGGCGATCGAGACCATTTAGTCCGCTGCATATCCGCTGCATAGAAGAAGAAGAGAACCATACAGAACAGGAACCATTCCCATGTCGTCTATTACTGATCCAGTATTTCCGACCCAGGGAGATATCCCCCTATCTCCCTTTGACCTACACAGCCAAATCTCATCCGCCCTCTTTTGTGATGAAGCTCGTGCCTGGGAACCACGCGGTCCTGAAGCGGTGGGCATTCCCAAACAGATGGCAACTTTAGAGAAATATGCCGTCGCCGCACCCTTTCTCTCTGTCCCAGCCTTAGACGAAGACGGCAAAAAGATTACTTTCTCAGAACAGGCGACCCATTGGGCACTTCAAAATTTGCCACTGTCAGATGACGATAAACGCTGGTCAAGTCGTGGGGAGGCGATGGAGCAGATAGAGATTCAGTACGGCGAGATTTTGCCAGAAACCCATGTGCAGTGGCAAGAGACAACCTCCGACCGAGCCATGTCGCTCATGGCGTTTCAGGGACTAGGCTCCCATCGTCTAGAGCGAGTCGATGACGATCCAGAGGCTACCTACATCGTGGATTTATCCTGGATGGTGGCTTTCCCCGTGCGTGAAGGTTTTGAGCGATACGGAGCCTGCGCTTTCTTCGATGACAATCGGCAGATTGTTCGGGTTTACACCGCCCACAACGACACCACCCACTACCCCAGCGATGCCTCCTGGGAAACTGCGAAATGGTGCTGGCGCACCTCGTTGTTCGTAGGGGTAACGATCGCCGATCACCTCGGTTCTGTGCACTACCTAACGTCCAATCTTCTGGTCACCGCCACTCGGGAACAACTGCCGCCAGAGCATCCCTTCCGTCGGCTACTGACCCCATTTATCTACGGCACGGTTGATGTTAACCGAGATGCCTACGTGTTGCTTTCTCCCAAGCAAGGGCTCGCCCACCGTACCTTCGCATTTACCTATGACGGTATGGTGAGGTGCCTGTTGAAGGGGGTCGAGTCCGTTCGCCTACAAACCTTTCCAGAAGCGCTGGTCAACGCGGGAATGGATTCCCTGGGAGATGAGTTTCCCTACGCCACAGATGGGCTAGCCTTGTACGACATTTTGGAGCAGTATGTGCGGGACTATCTGGCGATTTATTACCCAGATGACACTGCCGTCGCAGATCCTGCGATTCGTCGCTGGTGGCTGGCATTGACGCAGCAGTGCCCCAACCTCGGTCTCAAGCCTCTGCAAACTGCTGAGCAACTCATCCGAGTGACGACGCATTTTGTTTTTACAGTGACCGGTATGCACAGCCAGGTTGGTGATGTGGCTGATTACACCCGCGATCCAGCTTTTGTGGGCTCAAAAATCAGAGCGGGACAAACCCTGGGGGATGTACAGGCAACGGTGCAGCTCGTCAACCTCACCGTCACCACGGGGCTGATTCAACCCACCATCATTGGCGACTATCGGCACACCCTTCCGTCCCAAAATAAAGACCAAGCGCTGCGAGTTTTCGAGGTTTACCAACGGGCGTTAGAGCAGTTGGTCCATGACGTTAACAGACGAAACCTCAATCGAGAACAGCCTTTCCAAACATTTAATCCAACTCTTTTAGATTCGAGCGTAAGCATATGAGCACCGTTAGGACCTATGCAAAATTGCTTACCAGTACACACGAGAGGAATAGTGTGCAGTGCGTTGGAAGATCGAGCAGTTTCACCGAGGGCTGAAGCAATTGACGGGAGTGGAGTCCTGTCAATGTCGTGAAGGATGGATTCAGCGTAGCCATATCCACTGCGCCTTGCCGGTGTGGAACTCTTTGAGGCGTGAAAGGACTGAGGCAGAGGCGAACGGTGTACGCAGTGGCTCGTCAGCTGTGGTCGCCGTTTCTACGTCAATAACTCAAGTCCCCCGCTCTCAAGTTCCAGTTTGCGTAAGTCCTGTCAAAGCTACATGTGGCGAAATGCTGCGTGTGAGCGACAGGACATTCCTCATTCTTCAGATAGACAAAACCCCGATCTGTGAATCAACCAAGACCAGGGTTCAGAAAGGCTGGACCAAAGAAGGTAGTTTGCTTGGGTCCAACTTTTTCGCAAGGATTACTCGCCACTATTCAGATCATCATCTTTACGACGACGTAGCTTAAAAGCACCTAGGGCAAAGGCTCCCAGCCCCATCAACATGCCGGGCTCAGGGACTTCCACTGGCGGAGTTCCATCATACTCAACGTAGGCGATCGCCCCACTGACTTGGTGATACTCAACCGTAATGTTCTTAATGGCGTCGAAATCACCATTGTCATTGTTGAAAGTGTACTCTCGCAAAGAGTTATCACCGTCCAACTCATCGCCATCCCAGTCCGTAGACAAGATCACTTCTTCAATGAAGTTATCGTAGTTGTTCTTATCAATGACAAAAGAGCTACGGTCGGGGTCTACATACTCAAAGACGAAGGACAGCTTCTTGTTTCGGAGCATCGCTTCATCAAGATCGACAAAACCAAACTTCTCCAGAGTGATGCCGTTGATGAAGGAAAGATTCTGGGAGTTCACATCCGTGTTGAAATTGAGGGTTACCTGACCTCCTTTCGCGTCATCGTCAGGGTCGCCGTAATCCTTATTCTCTTGAAGGATGAGGACGTTGCCCTGAAGAGGAGTGTCGTAATCGTAGTTGCCGTACTTCCCACGACCTGTTGCCAGGTCCTCATCTTTCCCGCTGCACACATTGTTTTGGAATCCGTTCAGCGAGATAGAATCCTTGCCGCCTTTCCGTCGGCTGATGCACTCAGTGTCGTAGAGAACAAGGCCATAATCAACGTTCCGATTGTTCTTGGAACTGAAGGTCACACCGTAGTCTTTTTCATACTGGTTGGTGATCCGGGTTTTGTCTCCAGGAGTCCCTGCTAGTCCTTCGTCAAAGTTAATTGTCAGGGCACCGGCTGAACCAGCGGATAAAACTCCCGCACCAACAACGGTCGCCACTGAGGTGACCAGGGAGGATTTGGTGGCTTTGGGGATAGGGTTGGAAAACATTGAACTTCGTTTCTTATCTATCGTCGAGCTTTGTCAAATTCGCTTGCGGATGCCCCAACTGGGTCGAAGAAAAAAATATTAGACCCTTTATTTGTTATTCACACATTGTCCCTAATTTTTCAGAATCGTCTAGGGTGAGGTGCGACACTTCATCAAATCTTTAATTTTTAGGCAGGTCACTTCATGGAAACTTCATTTCCACTGGTTCTGTCGACTTATTTCTATCCCTACAGGTAGAGCATATAGGGATAGATGATGAAGCCCAGTTTTACGCTGCGCGATCTCGACTTTAGTTACTGGATGGTTGGGAGGGGGTGGTTGTGTTTCTGCTGCTTTGACGTTTCAGCAGTTTCTGGGCACCCCAGCCGATTCCAAATAATGCTAGCCAGTAAGGGGTATAGGCTAATAGCCAAAGGATGATTTTGAGCAAGCCTACGGTGAGGTCGCCCATGGATCGGGTAGCACTTTGCCAGCTATCGCCAAGCTGTTGACCGAGGGGATTATCTAGGGCGATCGCCGCCTGCTTTTGTTGCACGTTAACGGTGAGGGTCGAATAAGCCACCTGTTCCCGCAGGGATTTGAGCTGGGCGTCGATTTGTTCAATTTCCTGGCGGGTGCGATTAAGCTGCTCGGTTACCGCCAGCACGTCTTTGATGGCTCCGGCTCGATCTAGGATTTTGAGATATTGCTGCTCGGTGCGGCGCAGGTTCCGCAGGCGGGCGTCCGCGTCCACAATTTGGTTGGTTACGTCGTTGGCAGATACGGTGCTGCTGTCCACGGTGCCCAGCAGAGAGGCGTCTTCTAGGGCTGCTTCCAGGGTGTTTTGGGGAATGCTGAGCTGGACGTTGGCAGAGGGGCGATCGCCGTTCTCGCTGGCATTGAGGCTTAAAATATCGCCATTATATTTTTGGGCGATCGTTCGTAAAGCATTCACCGCCTCGTTTACCGAATCTACCCGTACGGTGATATTGGCGTTTTTAATAAGCTGGCGGCGGCGGGCTTTGGGAGCTTCGTTGCTCACATTTTGGGCGGAGGATTGGGCGGAGGATCCGGCGGCTTCTGGGGCATCAGCCGGGGGGGCGGATTCAACGGCTTCAGGGGCGGCGACGGACAGTTCTTGCTGCGTAGCGCCGGGGGACACATTTCCTGCTCCGGTGCCATTGCACGCTGCTAATGTAAGGGCGATCGCCACCCCACCAATCCACTGTAATCCTTTAGCCATCACCACTCTCCCCGTTCTCGCTAATCACTTTTGAACTGTGTTTTGCTGCGTTCAGTGCGCATTCAATTCGCGTTCTAATGCTGTCATTTACGTTGTCGCATATTTGTATTGACCACCAGCTCAGAGGCGGGACAGTTTTGGAGGTGGAGAGGTCGAGGTGTGAAAATAATAAGTGAAGATGAGACGTAAGCCAGGCGGCTGGTTGGGGTGATTTCATGATGTTAGATCCACAGTTTGAACCGCAATTTGAACCACGGCGAGTGTGGGAGGTGGATTGTTACCGCCGCCCTGCTGCGCCCGATGAGGGAGATACAACCCTGTGGGAGCTGGTGCTGTGCGATCGCGCCCGGTCCTTTGTATTTCGCGATTTATGTCCCCAAGCTCGCGTCAGTGGGGAATGGTTGGCGGGGCGCATTGAGGCGGCGGCGGGGAAAGACAGCCCCCTGCCCCAGCAGCTTTGTGCCTTTCGACCGGCAACGGCCCAGCTGTTGCAACTGGCAGGGAATCGCCTGAATATTCCGGTAAAACTGACCCGGCACACCTTAGCGCTGAAAACCTGGCTGCGAGATCGCCAACGGAAAAATCCCATCATGGATCCCACCACCCGGACGCCCTACGACGCCCTGAAGCTAGAGCAGCCTGCCCCGCTGCCGCTGACCGATAATTTGTGGGGAGATCAGTGGCGATTTGCCACCTTGCCCGTGGGGGGATTTATTGACCAGCTTGTGCCCCGCCCAATTCCCATTAAAAATTTGCCCAGCGTGTTGCACCCGGATAATTTTGGGCTGTCGGTGGACCATCCGTTACCGGGGGTGATTATTGAGGCGGGGCGATCGGCGATGGTGTTGGCTCAGTGGTTGCTCAGTCAGGCTCCGGCGGCGATGCAGTACAAAAGCGGGATGCCCGATGGGTTGCTGTTGGAGGCAAAGCTGGTAGATCGGTGGATTTTGACCACCTTTGACGATAAGGAAGTGGGGCAGGCGGGGCGCAATTTTGAAAACCGAAAGCGCTCCAGCAATGGGCTACATTTTTTGCTGATTCGTCCCGATGATTCCGGCGTGACCGACACTGGGCTATGGTTGCTATGCGATAGCAATTGATCGGGATTTTGAACGAGTTTTTTCGGGCACAGTGGGGGCTATTGACCAGGGGAGATCGCCGATGGGGGGCGATACTTTTGGCGCTAATTATTGCCGTTGGCATCGCCCTACGCTTCACCAATTTAGATGGCAAAGTGGTGTGGATCGACGAAGTTCACAGCTTTATGCGGGTGGGAGGCTACGGCAAAACCGCATTAACGGAGCAGCTTGAGCAAACCGTTGCAGCTACCGATACTCGCCCGGCGCATGTGATGCTCCTCAGCGATCTGCTGCAATTTCAGCGTCCGCCTGAAGATCAGAATCCACTGGCCGGTATGGGCAGAACGATCAAAGCCCTAGCCACTGATAACCCGCAACATCCGCCGGTCTACTATCTGGCAGCGCGGCTGATGGTGTCGATTTTTGGTCCTGCGATCGCCACCCTCCGAGGCACCGCAGCAATATTCGGCGTGGCATTAATCCCGGCAATGGGCTGGTTGGCGTGGGTGCTGTGGCGATCGCCCAGTATTTCAGTCGTAACCATGGCCGTGACGGCGGTATCCCCATTCCAAATTGCGTACGCCCAGGAAGCGCGAGAATATAGCCTGCTGGGCGTGATGCTGGTGGTAACGACGGGGCTATTGCTGCGCGCTATGGATGGAACCCGGCGCGGCTGGTGGATTTATGGCGGGGGAATTGCCGTTGGACTGTACACACACCTGTTGATGGGCTACGGCATTGTGGCCCACGGGGTGATGGTGTTGACGCTGGCGGGGTGGCGATCGCCGATTGCGCGAAAATTTGGGCTGGCGATCGCGGGAGCCTTGGGCGCATTTATCCCGTGGATGGTGGCCTATTTGGTTTATTTTCGCGGCATCGGCTGGATTGGTCGCGACTTGGGCCTTATCGGTTTATTGCGGCGGTGGGCGATCGCCTGGACCCTACCGATTTTCGACTTACAAACTCTGTACAACGACCAAATTTTTGACGTAGCGGCAATTCAGGATTTAACTGACCTGGGCTGGGGTTGGGGTTTGGTAGTGATGTGCGGAGGTTTGTGGATCTGGTGCTTTTGGCGGCTGTGGAAAGGCTCGCGGCGATCAGCGTGGGTAGTAACGGCGTTGGGACTGGTACCGTTTCTAATGCTGGCGCTTCCTGATTTGGTAGACAGCGGCCAGCGCTCCACAGTGGGACGCTTCCTAATGCCCGTGGTCCTAGCAATGCAGCTTGCTATGGGTTACGCCCTAACTCCGACTCCCCCCTTAAAAAGGGGGGCTGGGGGGGATCCTCGAACGGCTCTAGCTCTGGTGCTGGTAATTATGCTGGGCATCGGCTCCACGGTTTGGCAGGGGCGATCGCCCACGGGCTGGAATAAGTACACCAGCTATTACGACCCGGCGGTGGCAGAAATTTTAGTGGAGAGCGATCGCCCATTAATCATCACCGGCGCAGAAAAATCCGGTCGCCTAATGTCCATTGCCCACTATTTAAACGTCAAAAAAAGTCCCGTCGATCCCACCGTTTTACTCGCAGCTAAACCCGCCGTCCCGTCCTTACCTAAGGACACCGTCCAAGAATTTCAAACTATTTATTTGTACCGCCCTTACAGCGAACTTATAAACGGCTTACAAGCCCAAGGATGGCAACTACAAACCATCAATGCTCCTGGTCAACTAATACGATTAGGGCTCCCTGGCAATGATTCTTAATCGTATTTTTGATCGGCAACTTTGGATTGTTGTCAATCCACCAAAGTCGGTGCGATGGATTTGGTTAGGCATCGCATTGGCAGTAGGTTTTTTTTACGCCCTTGCTGCCCTGCCTAAAATTTCTAGCGCCTATTTAATTCCTGATGATGGTCGCCAACATTTATTTTGGATGGTGCAATTTTTAGATCCCGAACTCTTTCCCAATGATTCCATTTCTCACTATTTTCAATCAGTGTCGCCGTGGGCATTTCAAAGTATTTATCGAGTGGGTGCTTGGTTTAATATTGCCCCCTGGGACCTGGAAAAATGGCTGCCAATTCCCCTCAGTATAGCCACCGCTGGTGCTGGATTTCTACTGAGCGAAACCTGGCTTTCCCTGCCAGCAGCCAACGCCCTAACTGGAATCTTGCTGCTCCAAAATTTATGGCTGCGGGATGACCTGGCATCGGGTACCGCTCGGGCATTTCTAAATCCGCTATTCCTACTGATTCTATTGGGAATTCAACGGCGATCGCCCCAAATTTTAATCCCCAGCGTTATCGTTCTAGGCGGCTTCTATCCCCACTATGTTCTAGTTACAGGCGTAATTCTAGGTCTTGGCTTATTGGACAAAATAATTATAGAAAAAGATAGAGACATTGATATCTTTAGGCTAGAGATTATTGGCGTTATTGTTTGCATTCTAGTCTTACTGCCATTTGCCATTAACGCATCAGAATTTGGACCCACAATTTCCCGAGGCATTGCCGAACAACTGCCCGAGTTTCTGCCCAATGGACGGAGCCGTTTTTTCTACGATGACTTTGGACGATTTTGGCTTTCCGGCGGTCGCAGCGGTTTACAAATCCCCTTAGATCCACCCCTTTATTGTTTTGGATTACTGTTGCCAATTCTTTATCGCTGGAAGCCAAAACTGCCGCTCCTGCAACAGGTAAATCCCAACTTAAAACTCCTAACGCGGCTCACCCTTGCCAGCCTAATCACCTTTTTTGCCGCCCATATTTTCCTATTTCGCCTACACCTTCCCAGCCGTTACACCCAACACAGTTTGCGTATCGTCCTGGCCAGCGCCGCCGGAATTGCCCTGTTTGCCCTCCTAGAATTTGCCTGGAATCGCGTAGGTAACCACTGGGGAAAACTCATCGCGATCGCCCTTCTCACCTTCACCCTGCTCTACCCCCTCACCTACAAAAACTTCCCAAAAACCAACTACGTTATTGGCGATCAGCCAGACCTATACGCCTACCTGCAAACCCAACCCAAAACCATTCGCATCGCGTCCCTTTCCGGCGCCGCCAACAACATCCCCACCTTCGCCCAGCGCACCATCCTCACCGGAGCCGAATACGCCATTCCTTACCACTGGGGCTACTACGAGCCGTTCCGTCAGCGCACCCTCGACCTGATCATCGCCCAATACGCCCCTGACCCTACCACCGTTGCTGAGGTGATTCAAAAATACGGCGTCACCCACTGGCTAATTGACCGTAACGCCTATATGCCGGGCTATTTGGGGGATCAAAAGTGGCTGAAGCAGTATGACCCTGCGTATTCGGCTGTTCGTGAAGACCTGGAGAAGCGATCGCCTAACCCAACACCCAGTCAAAACAGCCATATCGCTAGCCGCCTGAATACCTGCAAAGTATTTGAAAATTCAGCGCTGTATTTACTAGACGCCCGGTGCTTGTCGAAAAACTCTTAGGGGCAATCACAACGAAAATTTGGCCAAAATTAGAAGCTCGACTACTATTGGAGGGCTGTATTGAAATTTTGACCCCGCAGGCAACCGGCCATGGCAGTCCCAAAGAAACGCACATCTAAACAAAAGAAAAATTCCCGCCGCGCCCACTGGGTTCGTAAGGCAGACCTACAGGCTCAGCGCGCCCTATCCTTGGGCAAGGCTGTTCTAAGTGGTCGCTCTAACTTTGTTTATCCCACCAAGGATGAAGAGGAAGAAGAAGGCGGCGAAGAGTAAATTTAACTGACTGTCAACATTTGACTATCAACTGTGCTGCGCAGTACGTTCGTCTACTGCTTGCCAGTTATTTACTAATTCAGAAGCAGGGATGGAGTTAGACCATGCCTGCTTTGTTGCATTTTTGTGCGCTCCCAATAGACATTATTCGTTAGTCCTTGCCCTGATTCAGTTGGCGATTCTGGCGGGGAATGTTGCTGTGGGTGACTAATCCTATCGTTTTGCCTGGGGTCGAGCCGGTGCCGATGGCGCTGCCGGTAACCTTAGAAGTGGTTAGAAATGGTGCTGCGATCGCCATCTTCGCCATCCAACGTCCACAAATTCCCAACCACCATGATGGGTAAATATTTCCAACGCCCGGATCCTGAGCTAAAAGACCGTGTTCCCCCTGGACAGAGTCTGGCAAGGGGCTTTCCCGTGCTGACCTATGGACCAACCCCAAGCATTGACTCAGCGGCTTGGACGCTGGCTATCTCAGGGCTGGCGGAGGCGAAAACCTTTACCTGGCAGGACTTGATGGCGTTGCCGCAGTCAGAATTTACGGCGGATTTCCATTGCGTCACCCGCTGGTCCAAGCTAGATGTGAAATGGAAGGGGGTTAAAATCACCGACCTCCTTGCCCAGGTGACGCTGGATCCTAAGGCGACCCACGTGATGCAACATTGCACGGGCGGCTATACAACCAACTTGTGGCGTTGCAGGATTGAGAGATGATGGGAAGTGATCAGCCATCGAATCCAAACT
>ERZ1740067.463-NODE-463-length-32604-cov-5.745491_pt1 | contig 32604 bp, 25 predicted proteins | sample MGYA00581736_ERZ1740067 | MGnify/ENA primary metagenome ERZ1740067 (study PRJEB43018, sample SAMN04849236) | marine metagenome | isolation source: floating plastic debris | place: Pacific Ocean | collected 2008-08-27 | study: EMG produced TPA metagenomics assembly... | reverse complement strand
AGCCCTGGCGGACCTCATCGCCTTCGCAAGCGAGCGGGAGGCGCGTGTCATCGCCGTAGGCGTTGAAGGAGAGGCCGCCGTCCACGCTCTTGAAGCCCTCGGCATTCACGGCGCCCAAGGCAATGCTCTCGGTCGGGCGGCCCCGTTCGGGAAACCTGTGCGAGACCAGGTGGAAGAGCCAACGCCCGCGGCATCGGAAACGATGCAAACGGTGTCAGAAGCCGCGGCAGCACAAGCCACCCAGGCGCGGACAGAGCCAGATATCGAAGAAACGCCATTACCCGATTCTGAGCCCCCCCTTGAACTGACGGATGCGGATGAAAGCCTGGCAGCAGCAAGGAAAGTGAAAGCAGCGCGCATTGCCGCTGCAAAGCAGGCGGCCTTGCGAAAATTCCACGCCTCCCGCGCGGCAACCCAACGCTCCCGCGAGCAAAAGGAGGCCCGTGATCTTGCGGCTGCCGAGCGCGCGGCGGCGATCCAGGCAGCCAACACAGCCCGGGAACTACAAGAGCGGCTCGAAGTCAGCTTCAGTGACGGCACCCCAGCCGAAATCATGCGTACAGAAACAGAAAATCTTGCTGAAACCGAGAAGGGTGTTACGCTGACAGCAGGATTTGTCGGCGGCCTCCGCGTCGACGGCTATACCGAAACCAACAAAGAAGAGAACGCCTCCGACAGTACGCTCCGCGCCGGCGCCATGGCAGGTGACATGAGCCTGGCCTCAAGCGACGTCGTGGGGGATGCAATTGGGCCAGAGCCCACGTCCGTGCGCGGCATTATCGCCGCCCTTCCGGATGATGTCGTGGCTCGTCGGTCCTCAGGATCGGCTGAAACAATCCCCTCTTCCGAAAAGGCCTCGAACGAAGGGGATCCTCTCGATACGTTCGTCGCCGCGTCACCACAATTACCGGATGATCCGATTGGGGATGTCCCCCTCGACGACATGATGGATAGCGACATCGAGGTTATCGTCGACGACGATGACATCCAGACAGCGCGCGAGCCGATCATGCCGGCCTTTTTAACGCGCAAATACAGGATAACCCACTTCTGGCCACGTTCCTGGAAGCGCGCCTGGCACCGCCGACAAGCCGCCAGAGAAGAGCAGCTACCCGATATTCACGATGATAGTTTGCTCGCAGGTGAGTAATCACCAGACAGTTGGCAACAATCTGACGCCCCTAACAATAAAAATTGTATGACAAAATAGATTTTGACATAATTTCGCCGCAGCTCCCTCATCAGGTCTTCATAGTTTGATGTGAAGACATCTCTGAGGGTCAGTCGGACGTCTATTATGCGAAACTCTTTTGTTGTCATGTTCATTGCCGCGCTATTCAGCAATGGTTGTCGTTCGGATGTAGAAGCCCCTCCGGACGAGGCGGCGGCCCCTAGCCCGCCCACTTTCACCTCGTCAGCCCCAAGCACGGCGACGCCAACCGTCCTCACGGAAGGCACATCAGATGCCGATCAATTGGTTGGGTCATCGGCAAACGATATCATTCTCGGACTTGGCGGTGCCGATAGTCTTTCCGGTGGGGACGGCGATGATCTTCTTATCGGCGACGGCTTTGCCCTCAGCCCACAGACCGAAGAAGAGGCGAACCGGTTCCTTCAACAAGCCACTTTTGGCCCGGACCCTGACGAAATTAATGCCATGATGGGTCAGTCTTATGAAGATTGGATTACGGCGCAATTCGCCGTCACGCCAACGCTCATTCTACCAGCAATGCTAGCGGAGTTTAATGGCACCACATTGCAGCTGACAGGAGAACCTGGGCGGCCAAAATATGAGGCCATCAACGCCGCGTCAGACGCGCAATGGCTCGCCATGTTGGCCGGGGAGGATCAACTTCGTCAGCGTGTTGCCTTTGCCCTCTCCCAGATCTTGGTCATCTCCCACCGCGTGCCCAATGCGCTTGCAGACCATCAAGACATGGTCGCCGCCTATATGGATGTGTTGATCGATGGCGCATTCGGCAATTACCGCGACCTCCTTGAGGAGGTCACCTACTCCCCCGCAATGGCGATATATCTGACCTATCTACGCAATCGGCCAGAAGATCCCGATACGGGCCAAATGCCCGATGAGAATTATGCGCGCGAAATCATGCAGCTTTTTTCAATTGGGCTCATCGCGCTCAACCCAGACGGTACCCCAAAGCAGGCTGGTGGCAGTGGTTCAGCCATTGAAGTCTACACGAATGATGACGTCACCGGTCTCGCCAAAGTCTTTACCGGTCTGTCATACGACAGCAGCGATTTTGATGATGTGGTGGCGTTCGAGAATTTCTATCGCCGCCTTCGAATGTATGAAGACTTTCATAGCCCAGCAGAGAAAACATTCCTTGGAACGGTCATTCCGGCGGGCACCTCGGGGGCAGCGAGTATCGATCTCGCGCTCGATGCGCTGATCGATCACCCTAACACCGCGCCTTTTGTGTCAAAGCAGCTTATCCAGCGCCTGGTGACGTCCAACCCAACCCCGGCTTACGTTGCCCGAGTTTCTCAAGCCTTCCGTACAGGGTACTATAGGACACTTCTTGGTACACAGTTTGGTGACGGGCGCCCCGGCGATATGAAAGCAACCATCGCTGCAATCCTGCTTGATGATGAAGCCCGCGATAGCGTAGCCGCAGATAACCCGGCATTCGGTCGGGTCCGCGAACCTATTATGCGGTGGGTTCATTGGGCCCGCGCTTTTGAGGCACCCGCTTTCGAGCCGGAGAAGCATTATATTATGGTCGATGCCAGCGCGCCCAGCGATTTGGGGCAACACCCCTTTAAATCACCATCTGTCTTCAACTTTTTCCGACCAGGATATGTTGCCCCCGGTACCGAAAGTGCAGCGGCGGGGATGGTGGCGCCCGAGCTTCAGATCACTAATGCCAGTTCCATCGTGGGCTATGCGAATGTGATTTCGCTCTATGCGCTTGGACGTCCGCAACGCTTCGCGAACTTTGATCCAACGTCTTTCGTTGCACCCTATACAGACCAACTGGCTATTGCGAATGACATTGACGCCCTATTGGACAATCTCGATTTACTGCTCACGCACGGCACGTTGAGTGATGAAACTCGTGATCTTATTGCAGATTTTCTGAACGCTGCGCCTTACAATTCCAATGATGTGCAAGCCAGCAATAAACTCCGTGTTCAGTTAGCGGTGATTGCCATTATGACCTCACCGGATTACCTGGTGCAGCGGTAGGAGAGCGAAAAATGACCACACGCCGCTTATTTTTGAAATCCTCTCTCGCCACCGCCGGGGCGGCAAGCGCCCTCTCATGGCTCCCCCACGGGCGCGTTCTTGCGGCCGACACATCGGGATATCGGGCACTTGTTTGTGTCTTCCTAGTTGGTGGGATGGATAATTTTGACACGGTCATTCCATACGACACACTGTCCTATGATCGTTATGCGGAAATTCGGGCACCCCTACTTGCCAACTATGCGGCGGCTGGCGTGACGAGCCGGTTGCGGAATAATTTGCGTGTCCTATCGCCCATCAACAGCGCGACCTTCGCCGGGCGGCAATTTGCGTTGCCAGCAGAACTATCGCCCATTGCTGATCTTTTCGACAGCGGCGCAGCCGCGATCGTCGGCAATGTGGGGCCTCTTGTCCAAGAGGCTACCCGAACCGAGCTAGAAGCGGACCCCACTCTTCTGCCGCCCCGGCTCTATTCGCATAATGACCAACAGTCGGTGTGGCAATCCCTTGAGCCAGAGGGCAGCCGCTTTGGTTGGGGGGGCCGCTTTGCCGACACGATGAACAATGCGGGGGCGAACGATATTTTCGCCTTCTCCGCCATCACACCAGGGGGCAATAATGTGTTCTTATCTGGTGAAGGAGTTCAACCCTACCAGGTCGGTAGCTTTGAATCGACCACAGAGCACCTCCTACTGTCGGACACATCTCCGCTGAATGACCAAAGCAAACAAGCCTTTCGGGCACTCATCGCAGCCAATAGCCGTCGACTTGACAATATCCTTGAACGGGATGTTGACGCCATCCAAGCTGATGCTCTGGCAACGAATGAAGCCTTCAGCGGCGCGATTGCCAATGTTGCAGACCCGCTGGCGACTGACTTTCCCGACACTTCCATTGGTCGGCAGCTAAAGACCGTCGCCGATACCATCAATGCTCGATCACAGTTGGGTGCCTCGCGACAGATTTTCTACGTGCGTCAAGGAGGCTATGACACCCATTCTAGCCAAGCGCGCGATCTCCCTCGACTGCACACCCAATTGGCCGAAGGGCTCGCCGCTTTTTATCAGGCCACCCAAGATATGGGGGTGGGCCTAGATGTTGTGACCTTCACTGCCTCTGATTTTGGCCGAACCCTCGCCATCAATGGTGATGGTACGGACCATGGTTGGGGGGGGCATCATTTTGTTATCGGCGATAGCGTTCGTGGGCAGCGCATTTATGGCACAATTCCGCCAGCGGACTTTGATCACGCTCTTGACGATGGTGGCGGCCGATTGATCCCTTCCGTATCTGTCCAACAATATGCGGGTACCATGGGCTCCTGGTTCGGACTGACGTCATCAGAACGCCGTGGCGCCTTGCCGGGTAGTGACAATTTCGCCGAGGAAACGCTCACTTTCCTCTAGGGTGCGGTGACCCACGCCGCGACCCGCGCGGCGGTCAGGGGCGCCAAGAGAACGCCATTTCGGTCGTGTCCAAAGGCCAGGTATAATCCCTCAACATCTAGCGCCGGACCAATATGAGGCAACCCGGTGGGCGAGACAGGTCGCGTCCCATCAAAGCGGTCAATGATCTCAAGCCCATCAAGCGCAGGGTAAAGTGCAGTAGCGGCAGACCACAGATCGCCTAAGGCATCGCCTTTCTCCGCACTGTCGCGACCAACAAACGGAGGCCCGACAAAAAACTATCCCCCCCCTCTTCCGTCGCCCCGACATAAAGCGTTCCATCTGCCTTCGGACAAAAATAGACCGTGCCACTTCGGACGACATGCACAAAAGGCGATTGTGAGCAACGCACCAAAAAAGCCCGCCCACGGACAGGAACCAAAGGTGGCCCATCCGTTAAAAGACGATTAGAGCCCATGCCCGCGGCCAGGACGACCCTGTCAGACCTGACCGAGCTACCATCATCTGTCTCCACCCCAATCACCCGACCGCTCTGTTCCCGTAGGCGGGTGGCGTGCCCGACAATCGTCTTCACACCTTGGGCCGCGGTCGCTCGCCTCAATGCCTCTAGGGCGCGGCGGGGGTCCACCTGCCCCTCCTCCGGGACAAGCCAGGCGGACGAGGCGATTACGCCAGCTGGCACAGAAATCGGGTCACGGACGCCAATGGCCGCCGTCTCACCAAGGCCGACGATCCCATTGCGACGATAGTCGATGGCCATGCCGCTATCGGCCTCCAGACCCCGAGCGAACTCATCCCACTGCTGAAGACTATCGTCGAGCGACGCTTTTAGATTCGGCGCAGCCCGGTCGTGGGCCGCTTCAAAACTTGGGGCCAACATGCCGGCTGACGCAGCGCTTGCCGCGGCACAACCGTCGGCCAACAAGGTGACTTCAGATCCGGCCCGCGCCAGGCGCCATGCAATGGCGTGGGCGACGAGGCCGCCCCCAATGATGAGAACCGATGAAGAGTGCGCAGAACCAGCCATGGCCCGCCGCTATGGCAAGGCTTAAGCTCGCCAGCAAGGGCCTAAGGGGTGATGTCAGTCCCGCTTTATGGCCATGATTTTGGTTTTCTCCCGCGAGCCGACCGATGAACCGAAAAAGTAGTTCACCACTGCCGCTGTCATCGTCGCCAGCGCACCAAGCATAATCGAAAACTCTGTCTCCGCTTGGGCGGGCAATTCGCGCCACAGCATCACGGCCAAGACAAAGAAGAAACCCGCAATAACCGATAGGCCGAGTAAGGTCGGGGTGATATCCCGGACGGCGATTTGTCGCGCCCTCGCGTTTGCTCGATCCTCATTAGCGAGTTTTTGTTCTTCGATAACGACGGAGAGGACCGCTTTCCGGAACTCCACCTCCGCCTGGCGGAGCGCGGCAAGGGTTTCAGGCGCACCAGCGAGCACAGCTGTCTCTAACGCGGCCTCATCACCATGGGAGTCGCCGAAAATCGCGCGAGAAACTGTCTCGGTCGCTGCGCCCGCCAGGGGGCCACCGAACGCCCCCGCTAAGGTGGGCGCCACGTCCCGCAATGCGCGGCCGAGTTTCGATCTGAATGATGGTTCGGGCCGATCTGACATGGCTTCCTCTTTCATCCGCAAGAGCGCTTTTCGAACCAGATGGGGTCTAAGGTCGGTCAGGTGAGACAAACCCAGACGTAAGTAAGGCCCCGTTTTCCTGATGAACGCTCAACAATAATGATGTGAGCGCAAACCGCCCTGTTTTATCAGGACGCCAATTGCTCTAGAGAAAGATTAGGGCGTATGGAGCGGGTGGGGATTACTTTTGCACCTCAAGGCTTTTCGTAAGCGACAAACCAGCGCAAAAGAAAATTTAAATTCACCTGAGCCGCGCGTCCTGTGACAGATCTTTTCGTGACCATTGTTCTTCTCACCATCTTCGCCGCCGGGCTGAAAAGTGGTGCGCTGACCGCTATGGCGTTACGGCCCTTGTTGACAACCCTGGGTGCGATCCTAGTTGGCGCCCTTTATCGCCGGTTCGGCGGGCCAGTTGCGGACCCGGAGGCGGTCAGGCTGTTCGCCCAGTTTGGTCTCTCCATGTTGGCCTTCCTAGCAGCGCAGCAGTGCCGACTTTCGCGGCTTCTGTCGGTTTCTCCCACCGCCTTCCGATTAGCCGTCATCGCCAATCCCCTTATTCTTGCCATCTTCACCGCAACGGCGTTTATCCTGGTGCCAGGGCTCGATCTTTGGGGAACATTGGTGGTTGGCGTTGCCCTTGTCCTTGGGGGCGCGCCGCCCGTCGAAAAGCCGCTCATGAGCGCGCCCATCGAAGAAAAAACGCGCTGCGCCGCGCGGCTCGAAGGGGCGGCCTGTCTTGGCATCGCGCTGCCGGTGGCGCTGATCATTGAAGCGGGCCTTACGCCGACAACCCTTTCAACACCTCTTATCGCGCAACCAATTTTCAAAAGCCTCGCCGGGTTCGCCGTTGGCGGCGGCATTGGCCTATTAGCTGGCCGATTGGTCCCCCTATCCAACGCCGCCCTACCGGTCCTCCCATTCTTAGTGGCTCTACTCGCCTTCGGCGCAGGGCTATTCCTGGGGTTTGATCCCGTGATGACCACGATTGCCGCGGGCCTTCTTTATGCAGAAGAAGCGCCCCTGCGGGGTGCTGTACGCACGCGGTTATGGCGTACGGGTGAACGCTGGATCACGCCCTTCGCGCTTGGGGCATTTGGGTTTTTACTAGGACCCATCCTCGGGCAGGCGGACTTCCTCGTCTGGGTCATGGCGCTCATCACCCTAACCGCGGTGCGCGCCGGCCCCCGACTGCTCGCGCTTCAATACAGTGAGCTAGAGGCCCAAGACAGGCGTTTTCTCGCCTGGTTTGGCGGCGCCCCCGGTGTGGCAAGCGCCCTCATGCTCCTCAGCCTCCTCGCAAGCCCCGCTATTATCGTTCAAGACCAACCTATCGCACTCGCAACCGTTACAGTGTTTTGCGGCATTCTCATCACCCGTCTTAGCTCTGTCCCCTTGACCCAACGGCTTGTTCAAGAGACAGCTCTCGCGCAGAAAAAGAAACGGTACCGACCGGCATAAACTTTGCGCATAGGGCAGGATGACAGATCAACCGGTTTTAAAGAAAATTGACGACCGCGGGGTGGCAACCCTCACCCTGAACCGTCCTCATGTGCGTAACGCCCTCGACGATGAGATGTTATCTGGTCTGACCCAAAACGTTGCCCAGTTAGCTCGGGATGATGGGGTACGGGTCATCGTCCTGACGGGCGCCGGAGATGCCTTTTGCGCTGGGACCGACATTAGCTGGATGGAGCATCTGGCCCAAGGCAAACCCGCCGACGATGCAAGACGCCTTGCCAATACTCTGTTCCAACTTCGCGCCTGTCCCAAACCGACCATCGCGCGGGTCAATGGAGCCGCCCGCGGAGCAGGCATGGCCCTCGCCATTGCTTGCGATATCGCCGTTGCAGCGGAAGAATCGGACTTTGCCTTACCGGCAGTGCATTTGGGGGCCGTTCCGGCGGTTATCGGCCCCTTCATCACCGAAGCGATGGGCGTCCATCAGACCCGCCGCTACGCTCTCACGGGCGAGAATTTCTCCGCCCTTGATGCTCGACGGTTAGGGGTCGTGCATGCGGTGAGCTTACTGGCGCAACTTGATGATACTATTGACCGTTTTGTCGCTGACCTCATCAAAGGTGGGCCCGTGGCACAAAAAGAGACAAAGGCCCTCATCAACGAGTTTGGCACCAAACCGGTTTCTCAAAAAACACTGTCGGAAGCCGCTAAAATCAGCGCCAAGATTCGCAAGACCGATGAAGCGAAAGAGGGCCTCGCCGCCTTTATCGAGAAGCGGGAGCCAAGCTGGCGGCGTTAACGCACCGGTGGCTCCGCTCCATCCTGCTGGTTTAAGCGCTGACTCAGCTCCTCCACCTTGCCCGATAGCCGCGCCAGCTCATCCAACATGAGCTGGGTTTCGTGTCTTACGACCTCTTCGGTTTCATCCGCCTCTTCCTCCACAACCCGCACCACGATCGCGATAAAGAGGTTGAGCATCGTGAAGGTGCCCACCAATACAAACACGACGAAGAAGATCCAGCTATTGGGGTGATAAACCCCCACGGCGTCGGCAATGTCCCGCCACCCCTCAAGGGTGATGATCTGGAACAGTGTGTACATGGAGATGAACACGTCACCGAAAAGGTCGGGATTCGTTTCGCCGTACCAGGCGGAGGCAAGAACCGCAAAAATATAGGTGACCAGCATCGCAACGATGGCCACGGACATAATCCCGGGTACCGCATCGAACAGACCTCGCACCACCGTCCGCATGCGCGGCACGACCGTCACCACCCGAAGGACCCGGAGGATCCGCAGTGCCCTTAGCGCCGCCACGCCTGTTGCTTGGGGGAAGGACGAAACCGCAACGATGAAAAAATCGAAGACATTCCAAGGCGACCTGAAAAACGCTCGGCCATATGCCGTAATGCGCAGAGACAGCTCGAGGATGAAGAAAAAGACACAAGCACGATCAATTACCATGAGGAGCGCCTCGAATCGTTTCCCGATGGGGAAGGTCTCCACGCCCAATAAAATCGCGTTAAGGCTGATGATCGTAATAACGACGCCTTGGAAAAACCCGCCATCCACAAACGCCAGAAGCCGCCTCCGCCAAGCGGGCAGCGCCTGCGCCAAAGCGCCCTCTGGCAGCGCATGTGTCTCAGACGGTTGTGACATGCCTCATTCCTCCTCAAAAAAAGGTAGCAGTAAGACCCGAACGATAGAAGATTAACCAGTCATTAACCGACCCCGCGGAACACAGAGGACGGGGTGCAGAAGACAACATCTCGCGCGCGGGTGTGTAGCCACTATGGTGACTGACTCTCCTTATTGGAGTATCCGCTGGGGCCAAGCGGAGGTCAGCCGGCTTCCCTGTCGTTGCGTGACGCCAATACTGGGCGAGGGAAAAAGCGTATGCCCGCCGAAGAGCGTAAACCAAGCCCACTGTCTGGGCGCGAACGTAAACAAGAAAATGACCTCGACGGGGCACCGGACGGGGTGGTGGTCCCCCTTTCCGCGGTGCGACCAGGAGCGGCCGCGATGACCGATCCCCAACAGAACGCTCGCAGGAGCGTCGATGAAGACCTTGATCCCGACTTCCCTTCTTCCCGAACGATATTACGGGCGACCAAATGGATTGTCGGCGGCCTTGTGGGCGCTTGGATGATTGGGTGGCCGCTAGGCACCACGATCAGCCATGTGATGTCGACCGGCACCCTCGCGCTGCGCCTTGGCTATAGTTTCGAGATGTTCATGCTGGCGCTTTTGAGTGCGATCCTCGTCGGCTGCGGTGGGGTCGCTTTGGCGGGTGGCATGCGGCTTGAGGAAACCGCCCGGCGGTTCACAAAGGCATTTGGTGGCCTTGCTGGCGACGTCCTCTTCCCCCAAGGCGCCGCCGCAAGACAGCAAGTTGGGGCACTGAATAAAGAAATCGACGCCGCCCTCGGCCGCCTCGCAGAAGCGGAAAGCCTTATCCGGCAGCAGGTACGGGCCATTGATTCGGCGGGCGCCGCCATTGAAACCGGGGCGGTGAAAAGCACCGACCGGCTAGAGAAAGAACGTCAGGCGCTGATGGACCTGGCCGAGGAGATGAACCAAGAGGCAGAACGCTTCGCCGACACGATTGCGGAACGTACGAAGCTCGCCGCGGATGAACAGGGCGCTGTTGAGCAGCGCATTGAAGAAAAAGAGCGCGAGCTCGACAGTCAGATGCAGCGCCTTGAGGCCGTGTCAGCGAAATCTCTCGACCATTTTGAACAACTGGCCTCCGCGATGGAGGACCGAAGCGAAGGCCTTCAGTCCGCGAGCAGCGAAGCCACCGAACGCCAAACGGCCATCGCCCATCAGCTCGAAGAAAACACCAAGCGCATCGAAAGTGCCCATGCAGAATTGGCCGCCCAATCAGAGCGTATAGAGACCCTGATTAAAGATCAGCGGAACCGAGCGGATCGTCTGGCAAAACTGGTGACGGAGCAATCCCAGCGGGCAACCGCCCCGAAGGTCGCCCCTGTTGCACAACCCGCAGCGATGGAAAGTGGCGCAGGGACCCATCGGCGAGGCGTTCCCTGGCGGGATATTCTGGCCACGGTAGAAGAAGCGCTGCCGATGAAGGCCAATGATAGTAATGCACCCGATGTACGTGATGCTGTCGCTGCCACAGCGGTGCCGAACCCGAGCCCTGATGCCATGGATCGGCTTATCAACCGGCTACATAATTTCTCACTGGTTATGCGAACACAGCTTTTCGATGGGCCTAGCCATGATGAGCTTGACCGGTTTGAACAGGGGGAACGGCAAATCTTCTCCCGCGACTTGATCGCTCGCGATAGTGAGGCTCTCAAAGAGCTGATCATCTCCGAGGTTGGGCATAATGACGTGTTCAAACAACGGGTCGATGAGTTCCTGCGGGACTTTGATACGCTGCTTGAACCTCTGTCATCGGAAGATGGCGGCGAAGAGGCGATTGAAAGCTATCTCGCCTCCCCCATTGGCCGGCTTTATGTCCTGACGGGGTCAGCGGTCAATCACTTCGCTTGAGGCGATCGCTACTCCACCAACTCTCTTACCCATGCCACCGTCTCATCAGACGCCTGACGGGCCGCATCGTTTAACGCGCGCGCAGCCTCTTCGCGAGAGCTGCCATTCGGTGCGGCGCTGCCGCTGAACACCCGGGTGCCAAGAACCTTCCCCTTTTCGTTCATGAGACGCGCGCCATAGGCCACGCGAGCAACCGTATCGCCACCCGTTCTATCAAGGTGGAAGGCGCGAATGTCCGTATATAGGGCGTGCCCACCAAGGGGAAACTCGGTTCGATCCCCCACCGCTGCGAAGACACCGTCATTCTCAAACCGTTGCTCTAAGAACCGGCGTAGCAAGATAGGGACACGGTCAGTCCATTCTGCATCGGCAAGGTACTCATACTGATAAGGCCCCGTGGCGATGGCAACGCTAAAAGTATTGAGCACCGCCGCTGCGTCAGGGTCGACCAGCACAAGATAGCCGTCCTGGACGGGCACCGATGTCGCTTGCGACGGGGCTCCAGCATTGAGCGCAAGGCGGGGCGGCAACTCCCCCGAACTGGGCAAAAGCGAAATACACCCGGTCAGTGACATGCCCATCAGGCTGGCAATAATGGTTTGACGGAGCATCGGCCCCTCCTCTTGTCGTTCTTTACGTGTTGGTGTCCATCGGAACCGATAGCCCACCCCCTCCGCCCTCCGGGCACCTCCCCCGCCCCGCGGGGGAGGAAAGCACCAACGTCGAAGCTGGACGATCTTCCCCCGTTTGGGGGGAAGTGGGCCCGCGCTGATAGGCGCGGGGTCGATGGGGGTAAGAGTGTGTGCATAAAGATCACTTTGTCGACCCGGGTCATACTCTAATCAGCGCTTGGGCGTCCCTCGCCCAATAAGAAGCGCGCCGGATCCCGGTCGAATTCAAGTAAGATAGCCTCGGTCGTGCTCACCAGACGATTGGCCCGGGTCAACATGGCAACGGCCGTACCCAACCCATCTTGAGCGAAGGCGTCAATCGCGGGTCTATTGTCCTCCACCATTGCGTCGACATTCGCCAAAAGTGAGTTGAGGTTGGCCGTCGCCTCATTAAGCTGCGCCATGGTCGCCCCGCCGTCCTCTTCAATAAGACGCTGAACGCTGGCGGCAGACTCATCAATGCGGCCGATTGCGGATTCGAGCCCCTCCGCCGTCTTACGCAAGGAGTTTGACGCTACGGCGAGATTATCGATGATAAGACCCACCTCATTTTCCTTGTCAGCGACAATATCCGTCACCGCCTCAATATCGGATAAAATGCGGGAGACGGACAAAGCATTCTCCTCATTAAGAAGCCGCTGAAGGTTCACCACAATATCGCCGGAGGATTCGAGCACCGCCGCGATCCCCGTAAGGTCGGCATTGATTTGCGGGATCCGATCCCGGCTCACATCCCGCAGCATGGGAGAGGAGCGTGAGCCCCCCGTGAACTGCACCACGGCAAGGCCCGTCACACCGACCAACTCCAGCTCAACGCGGGTATCGGTTTTCACCGGTGTCCCCTTTTCCACTTGCACAAGGGCGATGGAGCGGTTCGGATCCTCCCGATCGAGACGAAGTTCGGCCACTTCACCGACCCTGATCCCGTTAAAGAGGACATTCGCCCCCTCCTGCAGGCCGGATATTTTCTGGGTAAAGATTACCTCATAATCATCCGTCTCCCGCTCAACACTGCCAAGCCATAGCATGAAGAGGATCGACAAGATGATGCCCCCCAACATGAAGGCGCCGATGAGTACGTAATGGGCTCTGGTTTCCATGGGTCCCTACTCCTAAACTCTTGCGCCCTCTGCCGGGTCGCCCATCTCCTCATGGGGAACCGAGGCCAAGGCCGCACGGCCACGGGGGCCGCCAAAATACTCTTTTATCCAAGGATGGTTTTGGTGCCGCACCTCATCCATAGGGCCAAGGGCGATCACTTGTTTTTCTGCAAGCACTGCGATGCGGTCACAATCCCGGTGCAGACTGTCTAAATCGTGGGTCACCATAAAGACGGTGAGGCCTAAGCTTTCCCGTAAGGACAGGATCAGTTCATCAAACCGCGCAGCGCCAATGGGATCAAGCCCCGCTGTCGGTTCGTCTAGGAACAAAATTTGCGGGTCAAGCGCCAGGGCGCGGGCAAGCGCCGCACGCTTTCGCATCCCGCCGGAAAGCTCAGACGGGTATTTCGTCGCGGCACTCAGATCGAGACCCGCCAGGGAGATCTTAAGTGCGGCAATTTCCTCCGCCAACTCATTGGGCAAACTCGTATGCTCACGGATAGGGGCCAGTACATTCTCCGCCACCGTCATGGAGGAGAAGAGCGCCCCATCCTGGAACAAGATGCCAATGTCTTGGTTTAAATGTGTTCTGTCCGCCTCGGTGATGTTCAGCATGTCATAGCCAAGCAACTCCACCTTCCCCTCTTGGGGCAGGCGCAGGCCAACAATCGACCTTAATAGGACAGACTTACCGGTGCCCGACCCGCCGACAACGCCCAAAATCTCACCACGCGTAACATCGAGGTCGAGGCCATCATGCACCGTGTGGGATCCAAACCGGTTCACCAGGTCCCGGACCCGGATGACCACATCGCGTTTCATCTGCTTCCGCATCATACGCCAAGCTCCAGGAAGAAGATGGCGAATAACGCATCGATCAGGATGACAAGAAAGAGGGATTGCACCACCGCCATGGTGGTGCGGCGGCCCAGATCCTCGGCAGAATTTTCCACCATCATCCCATTATAGCAGCCCACGACGGCAATCGCGAAAGCGAAGAAGGGCGCCTTCACAAGCCCCACCACCAAATGGTCAATGGCAACGATCTCCTGGGTCCGGATCATAAAGAGGGTGGGCGGAATATCGAGGGCCAGCCAACCGACAACCCCGCCCCCTAATATCCCTAGGAAAGCTGCCAAAAAAGCCAAGACCGGCAGTGTGAGGATGAGAGCGAGAACACGCGGGATCACCAACGCATCAAGGGGGGCGATGCCCATCACCTCCATGGCATCAATTTCTTCACGGAGTTTCATCGAGCCGATTTGCGCCGTAAATGCGCTGCCCGACCGCCCCGCAAGGAGGATGGCGGTGAGGAGCACCCCGAACTCCCGCATGACGGAGATACCCACTAACTCAACCGAAAAGACCTCAGCACCGAACTCCGCCAGAACCCGCGCGCCCATAAAAGCAACAACGGCCCCGATGAGGAACGACATCAGCCCCACAATAAGGGTCGCGTTCAGGCCCGCCTCCTCCATATGGTGAACCATGGGGGTCATGCGGAACCGATCAGGCCGCAATATCGCACCCCCAATGCGCGACAGGACAGCCCCGACAAAGCTGAGAATACTCAGCGCATCTTGTCCGACCTGCTCCGTCCCTCGGCCGAGGCGATCAAGGACAAGGATGAAGGATTTGCGCTTTGGCGGATCCATGTCGCAGGGCGCCATATGCTCGGCGGCCTGTTCGAGGAGAGTCGAATGGTGCGGTCCCATATTGGTAAATCCGCGGAGAACCTGGCCTTCGGTCAGCCGTCCACCGCAGGCCCGCATCACCCGCTGGAGCACCATTGCACCCGCCGTATCAAGCTCAGACACATCCTTGAGATCGATTTCCAGTGTGCGATCAAGGCTTTGCGCCCCAAAATGGCGCAGTTGGTCGTCGAGTGCGCCAAGGCCGTTTTCCAACGTCCACGCACCCCGAGCGACCATGAAAAGGCCGCCGCCACGCTCCCCCGTTTCAAAACTTGCCATCACCATGGCCCGCACTCACCACCGCAATTGCCCCTTGCCCGGGGCGTAAACATTCATTCACCATGCCACAGAGAGCTGAACGGGCCATGAAGACTTGTCTTATTTGGCGAATTCAGGTGTCAAAGTGTGTTGGACGGCATGGTTTTCGCGTCCCTCCACGCGAGTATTTAAGGGTACGCCATGATAGAACAAAGGCTTCAGCAGCGATTACGCGTTTTGCTGGTGGCCCCTGTGGCTTTCATCCTCATTGTTGTGGCGATGGCGGTGACGTCCGCCCACCAGCCGGGGGTACAGCCGCGAGAGGCCCTTTTTGACGCGTTCCAGCGGATGAACCCGCGTCCTGCGGCGGAAACATCATCCCTTGCCGTCATCGATATTGATGACCAGAGCCTGGCGGAAGTCGGCCCGTGGCCATGGCCCCGCACCACCCTTGCGGGCCTTGTTGCCGCCGCTGAGAAAGCAGGAGCCGCTTCTGTGGTGGTGACCGTCCCCGTGGAGGGAGCAGATCCCCTTTCCCCGGAGGTGGTCACTCAATTCTGGCAATCGGTCCCAGGATCGGACAATGCCATTCGCGAAATTGCGCAGCTGCCCACCAATAATGCCGCCCTCGCCGCGGCGGCAGCGACCGCTAAGACGGCCCTTAGCGTTGGACAGATGCGTTCTCCTAGTCGAGAGGCCGGGAGCGCGTGGGCGCGCGCCGATGTCGCCGCTAGCCCATGGTTATCGCTTACCGCGACGGGGAATACTGGATATTTAGCACTTCCCACCGCGCCGCTTACGGATGATATTGACGCTGGTTTATCCGAAACGGCCCTTATCTCGGTTGCCAGCCTGATGGCGGATCCAGACGGGAAGGTCCGGCGGAGTTCTCTTTTATGGTCTGTAGGCGAACAGCCCGCTCCCCTTGCCGCCCTTGCGGGTCTCATCTTGGCCGAGGATGGTCTTGACGTCACCGCATCCGGTCAGCGGCTTCGGGTAGAGGGACCACCCCCTGAAACCCTCACCGTTGGAGACACAACAATCGCGCTTGACCGGCGAAGTGGTGTTCGTCTTTGGCTGCCGGCGGATACAAACCGCCAGCCCCTCCCCGCCTGGCGAGTGCTAGAGGGCGAGCCCAGCTGGACACAGCCTCTTGCGGGTAAAGTCGTCTTTATCGGCGAAAGTGTGACGCCGGGCGCCATTCTGTCGACCGCCCGGGGGGAAATGACCCCGACGATGGTGCATGTTCAACTGGCTGAGCAATTGACGCTTGGGCATATCCCTCAGCGACCGAATTGGGCCGGCCTTGCCGAAGGCCTATTGGCGCTCCTGCTTGGTGCGATGACAATTGGGGCAACACTTTACGCAAAGCGCCGTGTGACGACCTCCCTTTGTGTTGTGTTCACTGTTCTTCTGCTGGCTGGCGCGTTCTTCGCCTTTCGGCAATCGCAGATCCTTCTCGATCCCCTACCGGCCATCGCCACCCTTGTGGGTGCCCCCATCGCGATTTTGGTCACAGTTATTGGCGACATGCTCCTCCGAGATGATGCGGTGCGCGGACAATTTCATGGTGCTCTGCCTCGCCGGACGATGATCAAACTGCAGACCGGCAGCGGGAACCTCCTGCGCGGTCAGCGGCGCGAGGTTACTGTCCTCTCCTGTGCGTTGCGCCTCCCCCAGCCCGTGCTGGATCGGTTCCAAAGTCGGCCCGATGATTTTGTCCGCTATGTCGCCTCCGCCAATGATATGCTGCGAAAGACGATCTTGGCCCATGACGGCACTGTCGATTATGGAGAGGACGGACGGCTTTTGGGCTATTGGAATGTCCCAGAAAGCCTTGAGAATCCTATTGAAAAAGCCTGCGGCTGCGCACTCAAAATGATCGACGACGTTAACGCGATGTCCGAGAATGTGCAGGCGGCCGCACTGGCCGGAGATCTGGATGAAAATAGCACCGACCTTGGGGCTGCCGATGGGTATCTCGAAATAGGTCTTGCCACCGCGCCCTGTTTCGCCGGCCCCGTCGGCCGCGGCAACCGGAATCGGTACTCTGTCATCGGCGACGCGGTGCGTCTGGCTACCGCTTTGCGCCAACGAGCGAAGGTGTACGGACCTGCGATTATTACCGATGACATCGTTTTCGACGCTCTTAGGCATCATTACGCGTTCCTGGATCTTGATGTCGTCCGCACAGGAGAAGCCGACCCTGTACGGACGGTTTACGGCCTTGTGGGCAATCCCTTTTTGAAGGCATCCAAAGCGTTTCGGCAATTGGCCGATACCCAAAGGGAATTGGTGCTTTCCTGGCGAAATAGTGACCTCAGTGCCACCGCGGTCCAGCTACAACGCCTGAGGGGGATCGCTGGGGTGCCCGACGCCTATATTGATCTTTATGATGATCGGTTACGGGCAGCCCAGGTCGATAAAGACCATGACGCCCCCCGTGAACCGGCCGCCGTTTTAGTGCTTTGAGGATGGGGTCTCGTCCGGCACTGCGTGTAGCGGACCACCATCCCAGCGCCGCATCAAAAGCAGGGCGAGGATAAGGGCCACACATCCCATCCCCCCCATGAGGGCATACGCCGCAAACGGCGCCTCCCTCACGAAAATGAACCCCGCCACGACAGAGGCTAAGCCGGTCATCGCCCCCACCCCCAAGGTTGAAATGACCGTCATCGCTGTGGTGCGATAAGCCTCTGGCACAGCCCGACCGATAAACTCCACGGACCCCATATAGGTGGCCGCAAAGGTCAGTGCATGCATCATCTGTAACAGAAACAACACTGGCAATGGCGGCGACAGGCCTATCAGCGGCCAACGGATGATCGCGCCGATTGCACCAATGGCAATAAGCTGTGCCGGGCTTAGCTTCTTCAAAACCCGCCGTATCACAAGCAATAAGCCGATCTCGCACAAGACACCAACCGTCCACAAAAGACCGATCAGCAGGCTTGAATAGCCCAGGGCGGACCAGTGAAGTTCCGAAAACGTATAATAGGTGGCATGCCCCCCCTGCACCAACCCCGCGGCAAACAACATGAGTAAAAACGAGCGCGACCGAAAGAGCTGGCCCGCTCGTTTCAGGTTAGGGGCAGCTTTCACAGGCGCGCGCGCCGCAGGGCCAGCCTCGCGAGGCAACGCCATCCCAGCCAGCAGAGTGAGCCCTGCTGCCCCCGCCATGGCCCATACCGCCATCACATCTGAATGGGTGGCGATAAGAGCACCGCCAGCAAGATTTGCGATAATAAAGGTGGCGGACCCGGCCCCCCGCACCGGGCCGTAGGCCAGCTCACCCCGGCGATCCGCCCGCAATACAGCCGAGTCTGTCAGGGGAACCAACAAACCGAAGCAAAACAGCATCAAAACACTTGAGACGCTAACAAGTTCATTAGGAATCGGTAGCAGCAGAAGGCTGCTGCATACGAACATTAGCGCAGCGGTCATGCGAATCGCCAGTCGCGGATCACGCAAGCTTTCAGAGCGGTAGGCAATAATAGGCGACAATAAGAGCCGCAGAACCAGCGCAAAGCCCATGAGCCCACCAATGGCTGGCGCGCCAAAACCTGTGGCGTCAAGCCATCCGGAGAAAAAGGGCAGCTGAACACCCAGAAACAGGAATTGCGCTCCATAAAGCGCCATGAACCCCAGCCGCGGGCTGATGGGGAACAGAGGAAGGCGTCTCCGTGAAGGTGTAGAAAGATCGTGCACAGATTTCTTTGAGTTGCCCGTGATAGGTCTAGTGGTGTCGCCTTACACGATTGAGGCCATGGGCGTTAAGTCCCGATCGGCTCATACAGTATCAGACTGTCTGATTGGCTCTTTGAGAGGCTATCGCCTTTTTGTATTGCGCGCGTGAGCCGGGGTTCTCTTATCCAATATGACCTTCCGACGCCCTAAGCACTTAGGGGCGGCCCTCTGACCTCCTTTAACCGTGACGACATAGCCCTCTTGCATCAAAAATGAACCTTGTTCATAACGATGATCCACTCAGGCAATTGGCCTTTCCTTGAGCCATTTGTTTGCTCTGGATTTTTACCGGTCGCGTCGTGAATGGCCGAAAATCGATGCTCACTCTGGCATTCGCTAGGGCAATGGTTTGGCGCGACGCTCAGGACGAAACGGGAGAGGCACTATGGCTGTAAAAGCACAAAAACGTTCACTCGAAGATATGCGTGAAGCCGCCATCGGGGAAGCCCGCCAAATGATGGCTGAAGGCGGACCCGATAAGGTACAGGCCCGCCTCCTCGCTGTACGCCTCGGCGTGTCCGTCGGGACTGTGTACAATCTGTTTGGGCAATTGGAGGAGCTTCTCTTCCATGTAAACGCATCGGCCTACGACGAACTGATGGTGGCGGTGAACACTGACCTTGATGATGCCAGAGCAAAGGGAGCGGCAACGGTCGATCTTATGCTCTGTCTGTCACGGACCTATCTGCACTTTGTTGTCGCGAACCAGGATCTCTGGGCCGGAGTCCTAGCCTTTAACCGCCGCGGTAAATCGCGAGTGCCCGATTGGTATCGGCAAAAGGAGCGCGCTGTTTTTGATATTGTGCGTACCACTGTCTCGGGTTTGTCAGATAATTTGGAGCCAGACCGTTTAGCACTTGCAGCAGCTGCACTTTGGGCAGCGGTTCATGGAATCGTCACAGTCTCGGTTGGCAGAGATGGGCTTCTCGCGACAGAGGATGAAGTCTGGACACAAATTGAGTTAGTTGTACGGTCTGTGGCTACTGAATTGGGAGCGTAGCGACGCGGCTTTGCATAGACTATTCGTCGTATACGGCTTCCGTCGCCGTACGGCTTGCATATCGGCCTTTACCGTCTTCTTCACTAACCCGCTCTGCAACAAGATCAGCTGTCTGACCGATATCGGCAATTGTCTGGGAGAAGGCATCGCGAACATCGCGCACTTCGTCCCGAGTAATATTGGCGCCGCGACGGTCCAACATCTTTAGGGCCTTAACATACATATCGCGACACTCGCGCGCTTCACCGATTGCATCCTCAAGCATGGTGATGTCGGAAGCAACGGGCGTAATCGCGACCACGGCCTGGCGACCGGCTTCTGCAACATGACGGGCATTCGCAAGCGATGTGTGCATATCTTGCATCACAATTAGCACCGGGTCCGCACCGTCAGCTTTCGCCGTTGCCAAATAATCTTCGACGAGGCGATCCGCTTGGTTGTCACGCCCCTTCCCAAACAGCACTGACATCATGCCGCTTTCGTCAGCCTCTCCCCAAGGCTGATCGGACAAGGCCTCGGTCGCTTCAAGAAGGGCCACACGCTCGGAGTAGCCGGCGTCAACTGTTTCCTGTGATTTACTGAAACCGGGGACGGCGACCTTCACCGACGCACACGCAGAGAGACCGATTAGCCCCAGAATAAAAGCGACTGCCCGCACCGGACGACCCACAGAGATCATAGTACCTGCCTTGCCCAAAGCCTACTATCGAATAGCGACCGCCAAAATTACAATGCTGTCGAACCACGATATCGTCGCCCGTAGCAAACCCACCTTAACGCCGTCCCACCCTGATCGGCACGTCTCTTGTGGTTTTCTCAACCACGAGTAAACCCTAACACAGTGTTTCCGAATTCGAACCCCTTGTTCCCATCCATGACGAAAAAAAAACTCTATCCGCCCCTCGACCCGCGGGAGCGCGGTCGACTGAAAGTCTCAGCCCTTCATGAAATCTATTATGAGGTCTCAGGCAACCCTAATGGGAAGCCGGTTGTCGTGTGCCACGGGGGCCCCGGCGGTGGATCCACCCCGTCAATGCGGCGCTATTTTAGTCCTGAACTTTACAGAATTGTATTGTTCGACCAACGGGGCTGCGGTCGGTCGACCCCCAATGCGGAACTTCGAGAGAATACCACGTGGGACCTTGTGGCCGATATGGAGGCTCTGCGCCAACATCTAGGCATAGAGGCGTGGCAGGTCTTTGGCGGTTCATGGGGGTCAACGCTCGCATTGACCTACGCCTTGACCCACAAGGACCGTGTGTCGGAACTCGTCTTGCGCGGCATTTTCACCCTTCGGCGCGAGGAGCTGCACTGGTTTTACCAAGAAGGCGCGAGCTGGCTTTTTCCCGATGCTTGGCAGTCCTTCTTAGCGCAGATCCCGCCTGGAGAACGCGGCGACTTGATCACCGCCTATCATCGACGCTTAACCAGCGAGGATGCAGGGGAGCGTCTGGTCGCTGCAAAAGCATGGTCCGTATGGGAAGGAACAACGGTATCGCTACTTCCCTCCCCTGACCGTGTCACGAGTTTTGGCGGTGACCAATTTGCGTTGGCGTTTGCCCGCATCGAATGCCACTATTTTGTGAATGGTGGCTTCTTCGAGAGGGAGGGCTGGCTCCTCGAAAACGCTCATCTACTAAGCGGTATCCCAGGTGTTATTGCACAAGGCCGATATGATGTGGTCACCCCAGTAAAAACGGCTTGGGAACTGTCCCAATGTTGGGCGGAGGGCGACCTTAAGCTCGTACCCGATGCCGGACATGCGGCGAGTGAGGAAGGCATTATCGACGTGCTGGTCCGTGCCACTGACCAATTCGCAATACGATAAACCTCCAGGTCAACGCCCATAGGTTGTAGTGCGCCAGCGACACACCTCGGCATAGGGGATCCCTTAACCCTTTAGCGGTAAAAAGAACCATGGTTCGACGATTGTTAGGCACGCCGTTTGGGCGCCGGAATATGGACAGTAAGCGCCTTGAGCGCGCGCTGCGCCCTGCCGACACGTCGCAAGACCTGCCCCCTGAGCCAAAAACAAGACAATCCCGACGGAGCGAGCGGTATAGCGTCCACCGCATCGCTCATGTGGATTATCCTGGCGGCCGATCCCGACAGGCGGTGGTCGTCGACTTTTCCTCAGAGGGCGCGCGACTACGCTTTGACACGCCAGAGGCTATTCCCGAATTAATCCGTGTGCGGTCACCACTCCTTGGTATCCACAAGGCCGCCCGGGTCGTATGGCAGCGGGGCCAAGACATTGGTGTGGAGTACACCGGCAAGTAGATCGCCCGGCGCGCTAAGTTTTTAATTTTGAGCGCGTGAACCGACTTTCGCTGACCCACGTTAGCCGCAACGCACTTTACTCAGCAGGCTGTGACATTTCCTCAATCACCTGAGCAGCTTCCGACCCGCGCTCTGCCCGTTGAGCCAGAACCGGTGAGATAATCGCCCCATAAATGAGAACCGCCCCAACAAAGGCGGGAGCGACCCACCGCACTAAGAACAGCCACCGACCAAAGGCCGCCTCATTGCCAAAACGCAACTCCTCCTTCGCGGCTGACGTAGACACAATCCAACCGGCAAAGATTGCCGTAAGGAACCCGCCAAGGAGTAGGAGAACATTCGCCGTCAAAAAATCCACCACATCGAGGAGTGTCTTCCCAGCAAACAGGGGAATCGCCCCCAGAGGCTGCCAGCTATTAAAGAACGTGTCCTGAACGCTAACCGGCACCTGTGATAATGCGTGCCCCACACCGATCAAGAAGGCGAGCCCCCCAAGACTGATGGCGCCGATGAGACGGCGGCGGCGACGTTGATCTGGAGCAACATCGATGTCGCCGTCAGTAAAGGCCACAGCCACCTCAAGCAGCGCAATTGATGAGGTTAGCGCGGCGAACAGTGTCATGATGAAAAAGGCAATCGCAAACAAACCGCCAAAGGGCAGTTGGTGGAAAGCCAATGGCAGCGTGTCAAACAGCAACGCAAAACCCGCCCCTTTTTCATCCAGGTTCGCCGCAAGCGCGGGAAAGGAGAATACGATGGGGAAGATCGCAAGCCCCGCCACCAACGCCACCGATGTATCGGCCATCCCCACGACTTTGGCCGACGTCGGAATGTCTTCTTCCCGGCTCATATAAATGCCGTAGGTGACCATCATCGCTGACCCAAGGCTGAGTGAGAAAAACGCCTGGCCAATGGCCTGCAACAAAATGGAGCCGTCGATCAGATTTGCGGCCAGAGCGCTAAAATCAGGCTTAAACAGGAAAGAGAACCCGGCTGCTGCATCGCCATTCACGAGCGATGACAGGGTCAACATGATCAGAAGAAAGAAGAAGATCGGCATCAACACCTTCGCCGCTGCCTCAATCCCTCCTTTTACGCCACGCGAAACAATGAAGACCGTCACGGCCATGAAGATCGCGTGCATGACCAACATACGGGTCGGGTTTGACACAAGGCCACCAAGCTGGGCACTGATCTCACCCTCCTCCATATTAGCGAACGCTGGCGCCGCAAGAGCACCTGGTCCATTTTCGCCGACATTGGCGGCAAGGTCACCGATGGAAACAAGCACGAAATGGAGAACCCATCCCGCAAGCACTGAGTAAAAGGTGACGATCAGGAAACTCGCCACCATCCCAATCCAACCAATAAGGGCCCACGTGCTGGATTTTCCCTCTGCCGTGGCAAGCCTGCGAATGGCAGCCACTGAGCTGCCGCCCCCTCGTCGACCAATATAGAGTTCGGCCATCAGCACCGGAATGCCAATAAAAAGAATGCACAAAAGGTAAAGAACGACGAAAGCCCCGCCCCCGGTATCACCAGCGACGTAGGGAAAGCGGACTAGATTTCCGAGGCCAACCGCAGACCCAACGGCCGCCAAAATGAATGCCGCACGCCCGGACCAGTGCTCTTGATTGGCTGCGCCGCTTGAAATTCCCATACTGCCCTCGATTTTTTGCGCTTTGACGCGCTCTTTTGTTTTCGTTTAGCCAATCCTTTACGGCTCTTAGCAATACTCGACCTTGGTTCAAATGTGTTCAGGCAAGAATAGCCCTAGGGTGGGCCCGACTTGGTCGGCGAGGGAGCAAAGGCAGAGTGAGTAAAATGGTACTCGATAATGAACAATTAGGCGGCTTAGCAGAAGCCGCAGGGGTTGAGGGCGTCAACACCATTATTACCGCTTTTTGGGAAGCCACTGCGCAACTCACGGCTGATCTCGCTGCCGCTGTGGATGCCTGCGATTACAATGCCGTGCTTCAGTTGAGCCACGCTATCAAAGGCTCCGCGGCGAACGTGGGCGCTAGCCGATTAGCTGAACGAGCGCGGCTTGTGGAAGATGCCGCCCGTGCCGAAGCCAGCGATGTGATGCGCGCAGAAGTGCAATCCATGCCCGAAGACATCAGCGCCACGAAATTGGCAATTGAAGATTTGCTAGCGACCTACGCTTAAAACGAAACCGAACCTGCTCTATAGCATCGGGAGCATCGGGTGTTCTGATTGAATGAGCCCGATACTAAAGAGTCTTTGTTTTTCGCGCGCGAGCCTGCTTTACCCGATCCAATGTAGTCCCCCGGCGTAGCGACAAGGCGCTTACCGCCACCCCGGCGTTCTCAACGTATCTTGATGCCGATGGATCCATACGGACATTACAAGGCCAAAGCCGCCCATCATCGCCAGCATCACGGTGCCGCCATAGGACACGAGTGGCAGCGGCACGCCAACGACCGGGGCGAGACCCATCACCATGCCGGTATTGACCAGCACATACATCACAAGGGTCAATGAGATACCCAAGGCCAGCAGGCGGCCAAAATGGCTTTTCGCCGCCAGTGATATGCGTGTACCAACAAAAAAGGTGGTGAAGTAGAGCATTAAGAGGCCAAGAGTTCCGATCAGACCAAACTCTTCTCCAAAAATTGTGAAAATAAAGTCTGTATGCTTCTCCGGAAGGAACCCAAGTTGACTCTGGGTTCCCTCCATAAAGCCTTTGCCGTCCACCCCACCCGATCCAATGGCAATCTTAGACTGATTAGGGTGGAAGTTCGCGCCCAAAGGGTCGTAGGTGGGGTCAAGAAACGCTGTCACCCGCTCGATTTGGTAGGCTTTCAAAAGTCCCGTTTGGATAGCGCCAATGATGCCAAAGAAACCGGCCACAACGCCCATGACAATCCACCGCCAAGAGATGCCAGCCAACAGAACCACCATGATTCCTGCCACCCCCGTGAGAATGGCGGTGCCCAAATCCGGCTGCAAAAAGACGAGCCCCACCGGCACGGCAATCAGCACTAGGGGCGGAATGACCCCCAGAAACGTCGAGACTTTCTTATATTCAAGGCCGTGATAGTAGCGCGCCAAGGCCATCACGAGCGCAATCTTCATCAACTCCGAGGGCTGAAGTTGGAACCCACCAAGCGAAATCCACCGCTTAGCGCCATTATTAACATCGCCAATAACGGGCACCAACAAGAGCAGAACCAGCCCAGCAAAATAGAGGGGGTACGCTGCTTCTAACCAAAACCGCAACGGCGTCACTGCAACCGCCAACAGGATGACGGTCGCAAAAGCAAACCGAACCAGATGTTGGGATGCGTAGGGTGTCCAGCTTCCTTCGGCGACGGAATAAAGGGTCATCACCCCCACGCCGCCAATCGCCCACAATAGAACGAGCAAAAGGACATTGATCCGAAGCAGGCGCCCCCGAATCCCCAACTGCTTTTCAGGCAGAAGAATAGTGGTCATCGGCTCCCTCCCCGACCACTACCGGCCTGGGCCACGCGGGTTCGCAAGGGCTCTTGCCCTGGACGCCAGAACTCGTGCCTATCGGGATTTACCGGGTCTTTCTCGAGGACCGCGCGCATAATATCCCGCGCGCGCGGCGCCGCTGACTTTGAGCCTGAGCCCCCATGCTCCACCACAACGGAGCACGCATAACGCGGATTCTCATATGGTGCGTAGGCCACGAACAAGGCATGGTCACGTTTATGCCAGGGCAACTCATGGTTCTTAAACGGCTTGCCGGTCTCAGGGTTGATGACAAGGCTGCGCACCTGGGACGTGCCCGTCTTCCCGGCCATCCGATAGTCTGGCATGAGGGACGACCGAGCGGCGGTCCCCCACTGGTTCACCACCGCATCCATTCCTTCTCGAACGATATCAAGATATTCTGGCTGAGGGGTCGCCAACGCAAACGCGGGGATAGAAGGGACATCGGCCCCAATACTCCGCACAAGGCGTGGTTCTACCGCCAAACCGGTTGCAAGACGCGCCGTCATGACCGCTAGCTGCAACGGCGTTGACGTCACCGCCCCCTGACCAATAGCCACTGACAGGGTTTCGCCTGGGAACCACGTCTGATTTTCCGGCTGGGTGCGATAATACATCCGCTTCCAATCGCGGTCAGGAACAATCCCCTCGGACTCCCCACCAATGCCCAGATCATAGGTCTGCCCGAGGCCAAAACGTCGAGCTACATCCGCAATGTGATCAATATCCACCCGCTGGGCGAGATTGTAGTAATAGACATCGCATGAATTCTTGATCGACTGCGCCATGTTTACGCGTCCATGCCCTTCCCGCTTCCAGCAGGCGTGGCTACGGCTGCCAAAACGGAAGCTGCCAGTACATGTAAATCGGGTACGCGGATCAATCCCTGCCTCTTGCGCAGCAATGGCGGTCAGAAGCTTAAACGTCGATCCTGGCGGATAGGCCCCGGCCAACGGTTTGCACAATAGGGGATCCAGCGGCGAATTTTTCAGCTCCCGCAAGGTCTGCCGGTCCACCCGGCGCGCGAAGACGTTGGGGTCAAAGGCGGGGGTCGATGCCATAACGATAACGTCCCCCGTCACCACATCCATCACCACCGCCGAGGCGGCGACGGCGCCCGGGCCCTCTGTCCCCTCAGGGTACTCCTTATAATCCGCCGCCAGCACTTCATGGGCGTGGCGCTGAAGATCAGCATCAATGGTCAGCGCCAGGGTTTCCCCCTGGGCCGCACCGTGGCCGCGATTGTCATTTTCTTCAATAACCCGGCCCGCAGCGTTGATCTCAACAGTCTTCGACCCCGCCTCGCCCCGCAGCTTTTCATCAAAGCTCTCTTCAAGGCCGAGTTTACCTAACTTGAACCCAGGCTGAAGATACAGAAGACGATCCCCGCCCGCCGAGCGCAGATCGCTTGCATCCGCGGACCCCACATGGCCCACCACCGGCGCCACCACCTCCCCGTCTGGATAGTAGCGGGTCTCCCCCACCTCAGAGACGATGCCCGGCAGAGACGGGCCGTGAAAGTTGATAGCCGCGAAGGTGTCCCATTCGAGATTATCCATAATCTCTATGGGGACGAAGGCTTGATTCTTTTTCTCAGCCACTTCCCGCAGGAGCAGGTTGCGTTGCGCATCAGTGAGCGGAAGATAAGCTTCCAGCTTAGCGATAGAGGCCGCGACATCGTCGGTTTGCTCCGGCACGAGGAGGACCCGGAAATTTTGCCGGTTGCTAGCGATCAGCTCTCCATAGCGGTCGAGGATCTCACCCCGCAGGGGCACAACGATCCGCTGTTTAAAGCGGTTATCGTCCGCCTTCGATTGATATTCCTCAAATTGACGAACTTGCAAATCATAAAGACGTGACGCCACCCCCCCGAAAAGGAGAAATGTCCCCCCCACGGTAAAGGCCGCCCGGCGGGTAAAGGTCACATGACGCTGGGTATCAAACGGTTCAACTTTCATGGAGCGCGTCTTTCAACATCCATTGCGGCCCTTGACCGCAACCAGAAAAATGCCGTCGCGATGAAGGGGTAGACTGCCATCGTCACCCCCCACTGAAACGCAAGCGGCCAGAAGGGTAACCACCCGCCGGCAAGGAGCGACTCCGTCGCCCAAAACAAAAGACCCACCATCGTGGCGGCCACCGCAAAAGCCAACCAAATCACGTGACGCACACGACCTTGCAGATATTCACTCTGGGTAAAGACGAGATACTGAAGGGCGAGGTAGGTGGCCGCCCACACCCCCACACCGCCGCCATAAATAAGGTCGTGGAAGATCCCAATCGCGAAGACCACAGGCGCCGGAAGAGCCTCTTGATCGTAGACGGCATAGAGAAAAACGATGGCCAGCGGGAAAAGAGGCGTCGGGATGAACCCTTGCCCCAATCGCACAGGGACGACGAGAATGAGAACGCCCAACAGCATCGCCACAGCGGGCGCCGCAGCGCGAACCCCCTGGCGCAGCTGATGCATGGTCATGGGGCGCTCTCCCCTGCCTCACCAATTGAGGCGCCCAGCTCGGGACCCGGAGGGGCGGAGAGATCCTGCGGGAACTCAAAGTTCACGACCCGCACCAAATCCGGAGAGCGGTGGTTCGCATAGGGCTTGACCGTAACCCGGCCACTATCGACTGAAGCCACTTCACCAACAGGAATGCCGCGGGGCAAGAGCCCGCCAGCGCCAGAGGTCACAAGTCGCGCGCCGGGTGTTGGTGGTTGCTCCAGCTTTTCAGCGAAAAACTCAAGAACCGGGGAGCCCCCAGACTGCCCCGCCAGAAGGGCCTGAAGCTCCAAATCCTCGATAAAGACGGGCACGCGGCTATTATAATCCGTGATGAGAAGAATTCGGGACGCGCCACGCCCTGCTGTCACTACATGCCCCAAAAGGCCGCCATTATCCACCACGGCGCTACCGGCCTGCACCCCGTCCCCCGCACCAGCGCTTAAGATAAGGGCATGATCATAAGGGCCACCATTCTCGCCAATCACTTTAGCATCTACATAGGTGGCTGCCTCGGGCAGCTTAGTTTCGAGTACCTGTTCGTAGTAGGACAATTGACGACGGAGGGTTATCGCCTCATCGCGCCACGCCAGCAGCTCCGCATTCTCTTCCAGCAAGTACTTATTCTGCGCGTGAACACGGAAATAGTCTTGCACATCTCCCACCTGTTCGTTCACCCAGCGAACAGGAGCACCGACGATGGCCAGGACGGGCTCAAAGATATCGAGAACGGTTTCCCGCGCTTTCTCAAACACGGAGGCTTGCGCGCCATAGAGGCTAAACAGCACCATGAAGAATGAGCAGGCCAGAAAGAAGACAACACCGAACCGCCGTGGCTGTTCATGCCGCTTCATGCCCCCCCGCTTGATTTCGCCAAGCACTGTCATCGCGGTTCAACTTGACCCCTTGTAGGAAGCGTTGGCACCCTGGCCAACGATCCTTGTGATAGAAGGGTTTGCCCACGCCGGGCAAGCTACCGATCGGTTACCCAACAGAGGAAACGGCACCGCGCATCCGTGAATTCTCAAGGACGCCGCCGGTTCCAAGCGCCACGCAAGAAAGAGGATCTTCCGCGATAGACACTGGCAGGCCGGTCTCGTCCCGCAACACCTGATCGAGGTTTTTAAGGAGCGCGCCGCCGCCGGTGAGCATAATGCCCGTGTCGACAATGTCAGCGGCCAGTTCCGGCGGGGTCGCCTCAAGCGCCACTTTCACCGCCTCAACAATCTGGCCGACAGGCTCTTTCAGAGCATCACACACCTGAATGGCGGAGATCCGAACCTCTTTCGGAACGCCGTGCATCAGGTCGCGACCTTTGATCTTGATGAATTGCTCAGACCCGCCCTCGGCGACCTTCGCAGAGCCCACCTCTTTTTTGAGGCGTTCAGCGGAGGCCTCGCCGATGAGGAGGTTATATTCCCGACGAATGTAAGAGACGATGGCATCGTCCATCGTGTCACCGCCCACGCGGACGGAACGGGAGTACACAATCCCGTCAAGGGACAGCACCGCCACCTCGGTCGTGCCGCCGCCAATATCGACAACCATGGACCCCGTTGGCTCTGACACCGGCAGGTTGGCGCCGTAAGCGGCTGCCATCGGTTCTTCGATAAGATCGACCCGGCGGGCGCCCGCACTCAGCGCTGATTCCATAATCGCCCGGCGTTCCACCGCGGTGGCACCAGATGGCACACAGATCACAATCCGCGGGCTTGCAAAGGACCGACGATTATGAACTTTACGGATAAAGTGGCTGATCATCGCTTCGGCGACTTCAAAGTCGGCAATCACCCCGTCCCGCATCGGCCTAATGGCCTCAATCGCGCCCGGTGTCCGGCCCAGCATTTCCTTGGCCTCATTGCCCACCGCACGGACGATTTTCCGCCCATTGCGGGTTTCAATCGCCACCACCGATGGCTCATTGAGGACGATGCCTCGCCCCTTCACGTAGACAAGCGTGTTCGCCGTCCCGAGGTCGATAGCCATATCGGCCGACAACATTCCAAATAGAGAAGACAGCATCGCGCTACACACTTTCTCTCAAAAGGCTGAGGCGCATTACTCTACACGCACTCACCCTGTTATTATGCCCTGTTCACCCTAAATCGTCGTGGTTTCAATTGGAATGCGCACAACGCTTTAGGTTACTGTTGACGCGTTTCCGAACGGCGAGCCGGAAACACCTCAGGAGGCACTATAGGACGCACACCCTGCTTTAAGGTAAAGAAAAAGCTCAATTTTGGGAAAGAGTGCGGTCTTTTCCGCAAACCTATACAATATTCAAAGGCCCCTGAGGGTTGAATCCTTCAGTTTCATATAGAGCCAGCGCACAAAGAGAAGAAAAGCGAACCAGCCTAAAAGCAGGCCGCCAATCATTGCCAGATCTTTAACATCGCGGCTTTGGAAGAAATCGAGAATATCATCCACCTGTTCGGTGAAGAGGGCGATAAACAGAATTTTGGGCATGATGCCGATCCCCGTACCGACCCAGAACTTCCAGATGGGAATATGAGCCGCGCCGCAAATGGCGTTGATCACAATAAAGGGAGCCGACGGTGTCCAACGAACAATCATCGTCGCAAGAAGCCCGTGACGTTGCACCACCTCTATCATCGTTGCGGCCCTGCCAGCGCTCAACCGCCTGACAAAACCACCGCCAAAGGCATGGCCGAGAACAAAAGTCAGCGTCGCCGAACACATCGTGGCAACCCAACTGTTAAACGCGCCCTGCTCCGCTCCAAAAACGGCCACCGTACCGGCAATAAGAAGCGTTTGCGGAAAGCCGGTCAGCGCCAACGCACAAAAAACAGCAATGACCCCGACAATCGCGAATGGGCTTTGGGCAACGCGGAACATGATATTGTTCACGGCGGCCTCATCAAGGCCCAGCCATTCAGCACCGAACAGCATCATCAACCCAACAAAGCCCAGCAACGCAATGGTCACCAATAAAGAGGTGATGGCCCGCGCATCCATATTATTGAGGAACCGCGCGACATATCCGAACAAGGTGAGCATCAACCCTCCATAGGCCCCGCGCCTGCCCGCGCGCGACAAGGTTCCCTTCATGCCGCTAAAGGTGCCCTCGGGTCAACGGACATCACCGTCGATCTCTTCATCTATAGCGTGTAGACGCTCATATTCCCGCAAAAGTTCGGGGGTCGAGAGATATTGGCGAGCTTCGGTGAGCCCGGCGCTGACCTCCGCCGCATTCAACAAATCATCCGTTGTCGGTGTTTGCCCCACCACAGGCTCAAAAAGGCGACACAGAATCCCAGGCGTTAAGGCCGTCAGTGTATTTACCGAAATGGTCGGCTCAGCCACGGGGCCGCTAACCTGATAGCCAAAGGCAAAGACCCCCTCTCCCTTTCGGGAAACCAGCAGCTCGCCCACCCCAGGCAGATCGGCAAGGAAGCTGTTGACCCCGTAGGCGGGCGCCACCGCACCACGGAGGTCAAAATCCCCATCGTCCAATCCCATATTGCCGTTGGCCGATAGCCCAAGGGCGGAGCCGGTGAGCCGGGCATTCACGAATCGCAACTCTCCGTCTTCAAGCTGGATGTCGGTGACCAGCTCGTCAAAATCAATTCCCTCTCCGTTCAGCACATTGGCCATCCCATCAAGGGACCCAATAGAAAGAAGCCGCGCGACAAGAGGAGCATCTTGTAGCTTAACCTCCTGGGCCTTCAACGTGCCGGCCAGGGGGCCCTCCTCGAGGAGAGTCGCTGAGAAAATCGCATCCCCACCACTGACGGACGAAATGCCAAAGGCGCCCTCTAATGCCTTCCCAAATTGATCCGTGACCAGCGTCAAATCATGGCCCAAGCCCTTACCGTTCTCATCAATATTGATGGCCATGGTGCCGCCATCATCGAACTGGCCCGTGAGGGAAAGGCTGCTCATCTCCTGCCCATCATGCTGTCCCGTCACCACCACGTCTTTAAGAGAGACCGCCCCTTTTAAATCGACCGTCTGAAGCGCGCCATCAATGATCATACCCCCCGGCAACCCGCCCTCATCTCCTTCCCCCCCTTGGGTTCCGAAAAACTCATCGATCAGGCCACCGGCATAGAGATAGTCCCCCTCAAGATCGATCACTAGCATATCGTCCTTACGCCGCAATCGTGCGGAGAGGTCCGCTTGGTTTTCGATAAACAGCCGGGGCACATCGAGGTCGAGTAGACCTCCATCCGCACCGAACCGTGCATTGCCTTCAATATTCGCGCCTGCCATCGTGGCCGTCAGGGAGTCAATAACAATTGGCTCCCCTTCAGCACCCAGCTTAATAAGCGCAGCAATGTCCCCTGGTTCACCGCGGCGCTTTATTAAATCTCGATCATCGGTCGTGATGGCGGCGTTGGTAAGGTCACCGACAAGCTGGACCTCGCGAAACCTTGATTTATCACCATAGGCCTGAAGCTTTGTATCCACCTCACCGCGGATGTACCGGCGCAAGGGAAGTCCCATCGCATCGGCCGCCCCCGAATCAAGTGCCGCCTGGGCCCAGAGAGACATTTTCGCGTCATCACCAAAGGTGCGCCGCCAACTAAAGTCCGCAGGCACCCCTTCAATCTCCACAGTTCCGCCGATGGTAAGATCATTATTCGTCAGCGTCACTGTCCCTTCCCCATCCGTCACCGG
>ERZ1740067.462-NODE-462-length-32607-cov-7.461846_pt1 | contig 32607 bp, 22 predicted proteins | sample MGYA00581736_ERZ1740067 | MGnify/ENA primary metagenome ERZ1740067 (study PRJEB43018, sample SAMN04849236) | marine metagenome | isolation source: floating plastic debris | place: Pacific Ocean | collected 2008-08-27 | study: EMG produced TPA metagenomics assembly... | reverse complement strand
TCGGCCTCAACCTCACCCGCGCCAACCACGTCTTCCACTTCGACCGCTGGTGGAATCCTGCCGTCGAAAATCAAGCTACGGACCGAGCCTTCCGCATCGGTCAAAAGAAGAATGTACAGGTCCATAAGTTCGTTTGCACGGGCACACTAGAAGAGCGCATCAACGAAATGTTCAACAGTAAAAAAACGCTAGCAGAGCAAGTCGTTGGGGCTGGTGAGCAATGGCTTACTGAACTCGATACCGATCAGCTACGTAATCTACTGTTACTAGATCGTGACGCTGTTATAGACGAAAGCTAAAGGACAAGTTTGTTGTTGGGAAGTACGGCACTTCAGAAAACGTTTCTTGTGATTGCCAGCCTTACGATTGGATTGACGCTTTTCGATAGTTCCATGACTGCTATCGCAGAAACTGCATCATCTCTGAGAACTGGATGGCCAGGCCGACGTTTTAGCGGAGGGAATAGATGTGGGTGCATAGACTTGCCCACAGTTGCACTGATTCCTGAGACAAATATCAGTACAACGATGAGCGCTGAGCCTTTCGTATATGTGGCTGTTGCCCCCATGAATGCGCCACATCAGAGTGAGTTTATTCTCTCTGATGGCAATGGCAACCCACTTTATACCGTCTCGCAAACACTGGATTCAGAAGGCGGCATTGTGGGATTTCGCATTCCTTCAACTCTTTTGCAAGTCAACAAAAGGTATGCTTGGACCTTTTCTGTCTTTGCAAATGAACACCATCCTCCAGAACATGACTCTTCTGTCACAGGCTGGATTCAAAGAGTGGATTCTGAGGCCATACAATCTGAGATCAGACAACAAGAGAGCGTAAGCGCAGAACAAACTCGTAGCTTAGAAGATAGCTTAGCACTACTGGAGATTTATCAATCCCTGGAGCTATGGGCTGATGCAATCACTTTGATCGTAGACTTACGCGAGCAGTATCCTGATGAGGAAAGTGTACAAGAGCACTGGATGCAGATCATTCAAACCCTTGGCGTGACAGATGACCGTCGCATTCCGTGGGAATCAGCTGAATTTTAGTTTTGGACGCTTCGTCTCTCAACACTTATCGCTTTGTGACATGCATAAGCGTCATTATGTCCCTATGATGGTGGATCTATCTTGTTAGCTAGAGCAGCTAGCGGAATCATAGGAACCATATGTAGCAGACAAACCAACCCCTGCCCCCAAGTCAGTGGGGCGGTTTGAAAAAGACTATTCATCACGTTCCATTGGCTAAATACAACTTGGAGAAAAACAGCTGCGACAATACCCAACAGAAGAATAGGTGCTTGGATAATCGCTTGTGTTTGTCGAGTTATGAAGCGGGCAAAGCTAATGCCCAGCTGACTGATACTCAGTAGATAAACAATTCGGGCAGCGACCAACGCCTGAATAGCCATTGTGCGTGCGATCGCAATTTCTCCGGTCGTTGCCATAGCCCACTCAAACATGCCAAAAATCAGAACCCAGTTAAACGCTGAGACTAGCAGAATACGGCGTAGAAGCCGCTTTGTGATTAAAGGTTCATGTGGATTGCGCGGCGGCCTCTGCATTGTCCCTTCCGACTTGGGCTCAAAGGCGAGAGGCACGGTCATCGTCAAAGAGTTGATCATATTTAGCCATAGCACCTGCAAAGAGAGAATCGGCAAGTCTCTCGCCAACAAAGCACTAATCAAAATCGTCATCGACTCGCCACCATTCACTGGGAGCAAAAAGGCAATCGCCTTGCGCAGGTTTTGATAAACAGTACGGCCTTCTTCCACAGCCGCTTCAATGGAGGCAAAATTATCATTCGTCAGCAGCATATCTGCCGCTTCTCGGGCGACTTCTGTTCCGCCTTGGCCCATCGCAATACCAATGTCAGCCTGCTTCAGTGCGGGTGCGTCATTGACGCCATCACCGGTCATAGCGACAACTTCACCTTTTGACTGCAGCGCCTCAACGAGTCTCAGCTTTTGCTCAGGCGCAACCCTAGCAAACACATCTCCCTCTTCGACAGTTTGGGCTAGCTGCTGCGCCCCCATCTGTAAGAGCTGATTGCCTTCAAAGGCAACGACCTGGGCGGCCTTTTTCAAGCCCATTTTGCCAGCAATCACTCGCGCAGTGGAGATATGATCGCCTGTGATCATTTTCACTTGAATGCCTGCGTTTTGACAGGTGTTGACTGCTGCGATCGCCTCAGCTCTAGGCGGGTCAATCATGCCCTGCAAGCCCAAAAAAATCAGCCCGTCTTCAATATCTTCATGATTAATGGTGTGCTGATGAGGTAACGCTATTTTTTTCGCAAAAGCCAGCACTCGCAATGCCCTGTGGGTCATTGTTTCAACCGCCTGCTCAACAGCAGCTCTATCGACAGAAACAATGTTGCCATCTGCATCCAGCATGTTGCTACAGCGACCCAGCAACGCTTCAACTGAGCCCTTCACGTAAATCGTCTGTGGCTCTGCTGCGTGTAAGCTCGCCATATACTGATATTGAGATTCAAACGGAATGGAATCCATTCGTGGCATTGATTGGGAAAGTGCCAACTGGCTGAGGTCTGCCTTGGCCGCAGCGACTAGCAGACCGCCTTCTGTAGGATCTCCCACCACTGACCAGTGATGCCCCGTCTGCTTGAGCTGAGCATCGTTACACAGCGCTCCAGCAATAAGACACTCTTTGAGAGCAGCTGAGAGAGCAACTGGCAGACTGTCCTCAATATCGTTCTTAAAGTTTTTGTTCTCTGAGGTATCATTCTCGCCTTCATCAAAGTCCTGAGGGCGTACCGGTGAGGATATCTCCAAGATTTCTCCTTTAGGGCTGTATCCACTACCCGTTAGCCGATAATGCCTTTTACCAGCGTATATTGCCTGTACCGTCATCTGATTTTCCGTCAGCGTTCCAGTCTTGTCAGAGCAAATGACGGTGGCACTCCCCAGCGCTTCTACGGCGGGCAGTTTACGGATGATGGTATGCCGACGGGCCATCCGATTGACTCCAATCGCAAGCGTAATAGTCACCACCGCAGGGAGTCCTTCTGGAATAGCACTGACAGCCAAAGCAACAGCCGCCTCAAACATGTCACTCCACGATTCTCCCTGCTCTAGACCAATCACAAAGGTCATCGTCGCCAGGGTCAAAACGCAGTAAAGCAACGTTCGGCTAAACTTGGCAAACTTGCGGGTCAGTGGCGTGGTGAGATTCACGCTCTGCTGCATAGATTGAGAGATCTTACCGACTTCTGTTGCTTTTGCAGTCGCAACTACAATGCCCCGACCCTGGCCAAACGTCACAAAGCTGCCAGCGTATGCCATGTTGTTGCGCTCTGCCAACGGAGTCTCCGAGGACGTCGACTGAATGGTTTTACTCACCGGAACAGATTCACCCGTTAGGGCAGATTCATCTACTTGTAGGCTGCGGCTGAGAAGCAATCTGAGATCGGCAGGCACCTTGTCACCGGACGTCAGCAGGACGATATCACCAGGGACAAGATCTCTCGAGGGAATTTGTAGGGTTTGACTGTCGCGCAGAACAGTTGCCTCTGTGGTGACAGCTTTGGCAAGCGAAGCGATCGCATCTTCTGCCTTAGACTCTTGAATGTAGCCAATTACCGCATTCACAACGGTAACACCCCAAATCACAAAGGCATTTGTCCAAGCGCCCAAAGCAGCTTTAACGGCCCCTGCAATTAGCAGAATATAGAGCAACGGATCGTGGAACTGAAGCAAAAATCTAATCCATGCTGGCTGCCCTTTCTGCACTGGCAGCTCGTTCCAACCAAACAGGGCGTAGCGTTGAGCGACCTCCTCTGCGGGTATACCATTGTCTACATTACTCTCCAGCTGTGCGATCGCTTCAGTCCTAGAGAGCGTGTGGTAAGGCGCTCCTACAACAGAATTTAGCATAGCGGGACAATCCCATTACAAATCGTGCAAAACAAGCACAGAACACGTGGCATGATGCATCACGTAGTTACTGACACTACCTAGTAACATTTCACTGAGCCCCATACGGCCATGGCTACCCACCACAATCAAATCAACATCGTGATTTTTAGCCTGCTCACAAATCGCTTGGCCCGCTCTTCCAGACAACTGATAGAATCTCGCCTTTGAGCCTGCGGCGTTGGCTTTTTGTGTCAGAGCCTTCAGCTTCTCTAACTCTCTCAATTCGTACTCTCGGTAGTGCTCTTGATACACACTCCACAGGCTATCGTCCACACCGGATGGACCTATAGAACGACCTGCTGTCACCGGCATCGCAGGACTAGTTCTATCTACTGGGGCGAGCACACCAAGTAATATCAGCTCAGCCCCGAGAACTTGGGAGAGTGAAAGGGCCTTACTGAAAACAGCGTCGCTGGTTTCTCCCTCGTCAATGCCAGCCAGAATTCTCTCAAACATTGCATTTTCTCCTACCTACATTACATAACGACTTTGTTCCTATTCCTTCGATATGTTAAGAATATGACTCACTCACACAGCGATGTTGCAGTCCCTGACAAATATAAATAGGACAAATACAAATAGCGTGAGTAGCGTTTGCCGAGTGCGCGCGAAAGAAAATGAAATCTAGTAGCGTCTTATTATCCTTACTACCAGGCTACTTCAGGAATCCTGTTCTGTTGTCATTATCTTTCTATCGTCCCTATTTGCTTTTCTCATCACTTCCACTCGTAGGGCGTTTATCCCTAGAAATCATCGTTAACAACACACCAGTCTTCTCTTGCAGCCCTGACACCTGCCTCTACAATCAGGCCCACATCGCAGCCGTATTCGCCTGCACAGCTGAAAGAACCTAGCTCGAGCACATACAGCTCTCCAGCTGACTCACAAATATCTATGGTGTACACAGTCTCTGGATACCACCCCACCTGCTTAATCACGTTCGCAGCATAGTCTGTGAGATATCCACCGCTCACTCTCTCGTTAATCTGTTCTTCGCCAACAAGGTAGAGAGATCCCGTAATAATTTCATCTTTGTAAGCAAAAAATCGCCACTCTCTTGAGATTGGCCGTGTTTTACCAACAAGAACTAGCGTTGTTTTCGTTTGTCGCAGCTTACTGTTTAGCTTTTCCAGCGTGTAGAGAGATTTCAAATCAAAAACGCCCGCATGAAATAGCTTCATATTGCTGTTGGGCCAAATAAATAGCTCTCCTGCTGAGTCGAAGTAGTCCAAAATTTCTGCCTTTCTCCGAATGAGTTCAGCCATAGGGAGAATAAAATACTGATTGTTCAACAGGTGTTGGCCGTAGTGGGCATAGTAAGCCGTACAGCTCAAATTCCTTTGATCCATGTATGCGCCAGAAATCCAGCTCGTGCGAAGCACATCACGGCCTAGGCCCAATGAGCCCCGAAACAAGACACACTCGTGGTCCGGGAAGTATTTATTAGCGCTTCGGGGCTGAAAACCCAGATACGAAACTTCTTTGTAGGGACAATTTTGTCTCTTTAGTTCAGCGAGAAATGATTCGTCATCATCAAATACATCTCGCTCTATCAACCAGCTGACAGTTTTCATTACTTATCACTCCAAGCGGCTTTCCCGTGTGCGGAACTCGTCTTTATCTCTACTCATTACGAAAGAACAATCTTTCTTGTTTTTAGTCACAAGAAAAACTGTCGTAGAGAACGAGCCCCGGTCTTACAGGGTTGCTTTCAGGATTGATAAGTAAAACTGCACGTCATATACAAATTAAAGAGGGGTTATTTGCTCGAAACGAACACCCTAATAATAACAATAATTCTATCGACCAGAACCCAAGAACCGGCTGCTTGAACTTATCGATAGAAATACGGCTGCTTCAGTGAGAATACCGACTTGGCTAAGCTATTTCCAAGGGAATGCTAAAGGCGGCGGCTCACTTTCCCACCACCACTCGATGACAGCTCCCATCTTGCCTAGCCACAACGCAACAGACAATACCCATAACTCAGATATTCGTTCAGCAGAGACAGATGCTGCGGATCTTGCCAATAAGCACAGCGGTGATATCTCAACAGCACCACCTGATATCTATCAGTGGATAGATGGGATTCCAGGCGCGATCGCACAAATTATCACCACACACGAAGGGCTTGTCATCGCCTGTCCGTATATCAGCGCAGGCTGCCACAAGCTGATCGAAACGCCACTCTCTAGCTCTGTGGCTCAGCGCAACGCACTCGACAATCCGACCATTTCCTCACTGATTGACGTTATTCATCCCGAAGAACAAAGTCAGTTTTCACTTGCGCTCGCCCGTGCTGCCAAACACCTACATCATTGGGAGTGGGAGGGGCGAATATTGCTCCCCAATGGGAAAACGAAATGGATTACACTCGCGGCTGCACCCGTATCACCGCAGCCCGATGAAACCACCATTCTCTGGAATATCCTAGCCCAAGACATCACCATAAGACGGCAGGCAGACTTAGAAACAAAAACGCTAAACCAACTCCTCTCTAGCCGCCTAGAAGCAAGAACTGCCGAGCTAGCTGTCAGCCAAAACCGCCTGCAAAATCTGGCCCAAAACGTACCAGATATGCTTTATGAAATGCGGCTAGATAGCCAGTCACAGATCACTTTTCCCTATGTGTCACAGGCCTGCCATCGGCTGGTTAATATAGCACCCGAGCAGTTTCAACAGCGCGGCAGCGATGTGCTTTTGCTGGTGCATCCTGAGGAACGTCAAGGGCTCAAAGACGCCGTCAGGGCCTCAGCACTTACCCTCAAGGTTTGCCACTATGAGTGCCGGTTAATTTTACCGTCGGGCAGACAGCGATGGGTTCGCACTGTTGCCAAACCTCAGCCCAATCCGGATGGCTCAATTATCTGGTACGGCTGCCTCAGCGATATTGGAGATCGCAAGCAAATGGAGGCCAAGCTAAACGACTCACTCAAAGAGCTGGCCGACGTTAAGTTTGCCCTCGACTGTTCCTCCGATGTGGCTATTACCGATCACCGTGGCTACATCACCTACGTCAACGACAAGTTTTGCGAAGTTTCAAAATACAGTCGGGCTGAGCTGATGGGACAAACGCATCGGATTATCAACTCTGGTTACCACACTCAACAGTTCTTTGAAGACATGTGGTACACCATCGGCAATGGCCACGTGTGGCTCGGGGAAATGCGCAACCGCGCTAAAGATGGCGAGTATTACTGGGTAGATACGACCATCGTGCCCTTTTTAGATAGCAACGGCTGTCCCTACCAGTACGTAGCAATTCGCAACAATATCACCGAACGCAAGCGAGCTGAACTTTGCCTCGTACAGCAGGCAGAGGACCTAGAAGAAGCCTTTTCAGAGCTGCAGCAAACACAGACACAGCTAGTACAAACTGAAAAAATGTCTAGTCTAGGTCAATTAGTCGCGGGAGTAGCACACGAAATCAATAACCCGGTGAGTTTTATCTATGGCAATGTTAATCCGGCTAATCGCTATGCCATGAGCCTGATTGAGCTGCTAAGACTCTATCAAAAACACTATCCTCATCCGCCCGAAGAAATTGAAGAAGAACTCGAAGATCTGGACTTTGAGTTTATGACCCAAGATTTGATCAATTTGTTGGACTCTATGAAGGTAGGTGCCGAAAGAATCAGAAAAATTGTCGCATCTTTACGAACCTTCTCTCGGAAGGACGAAGCTGAGAAAAAATCTGTTGACATGCATCAGGGACTCGACAGCACGCTAATGATTTTGGCCCATAGAATCAAGCCCCAGGCTAATAGGGCAGCTATAGAGATTGTTAAACGATATGGGCAACTGCCCACAGTGCACTGCTACGCTGGGCAGCTCAATCAGGTATTTATGAATGTGATTAGCAATGCTATTGATGCGGTCAACGAAGTGGACAAGCCGGAGATAGTATTGTCTACGCATCTAGATGAAGACAAAGTCACTGTGACAGTTCAAGACAATGGCCTAGGCATGACAGAAGAGGTGCGATCGCAAATATTCAACCCATTTTTTACCACCAAACCCATTGGCCAAGGTACGGGCATGGGCCTATCCATCAGTTACCAGATTGTGACAGAGCGCCATGGTGGTTCCCTACAAGTCACCTCTAACCTCCATCAGGGAACCACCTTTACGATTCAAATTCCCCTTAGGCAGCCAGCAAAATAAACTGCCAATCAACAGCTCGCACACAGTGACTCAAGCTAGCGGATGCAGGGCATAACAGAAGGAACAAGGTTTTCACACAAGTGGTCAAGCTGGATGAAGTACACCTACATACGTTCACTGCGCCCATATCAAAACGAATGATTACAGGCCAGTGAACACTTGTGCCACTGATAAACCTGGAATAGCCCTGTCGTCGTGGCGAAAAACAAGCTGATATTTGTTCAATAGGAAGTTTCTAACGCATCAGCGATTGGAACTTAAAACGACAAGGGTGCATTTATGATCAGCCTTCACGGCAATTATAAAAACGAAGATTTAAAGGTTTTTAAACCGTTTCAGGAATTAGAGATTGCCATGCTGAATACACAGAAACACTCTATGTGTTTTTTGTTACCAGCACGGTTCGTATCCTCCCATTCCGTTCAAGAGCACGTCCAAACCCGTCAAAAAAAAGGCAACACCTGATTTCCACGACCGCAGAAAGATTGTTTTATTGTCTGATAGCTCAGTAAATATACATCTCAGATTGAAATCTTTCGTGCTCTATGCCCCCGTCGGCTGGGAACACTAACCATACAAGGGGTGAGCCCACCGACTTTATTCACCTGTCCTTTGCTACTTCCACACCATCATGAAAGCTACCTCAGACGCTGTCCAAGAACGCCCGCTTACCACCAAGAGTGGCGGCGTTGAGACATTGATAGAGCCATCAGACCTCGATCTATCCGGGGTTGATGATGATGATGATGTGCAGGCCGATGTGCATATCGAAGGCTTGGACTCCGATTCACATGCCAACCCTCGGGCTACCCGCACAACGGACTTGGTGCGGCTGTATCTGCAAGAAATCGGCCGCGTGAGCCTACTAGAGCGCGATGAAGAAGTCGCCGAAGCGCAGCGAGTACAGCAGCACATGGAACTGCTAAAACTTCGCAATGAAGCTGCCGAGAAAGAAGAAGGCACGCTCACACTCTATGTACACTTACTGTCCGTAGAGGAACAGCTCAAGGCGCAACTCAGTCATCGGCCCTCCCTAGAGCGATGGGCTAAAACAGCAGGCATTGAAGCAGCAGAGCTAAAGCCCACCCTGGCAGAGGGCAAGCGGCTGTGGGCTCAGCTGGCGAATATCACCGTAGAAGAACTTATCAATCTCCAAAAAGAGGGGCTTCGGGCAAAAGAACACATGATTAAGGCAAACCTTCGCCTTGTCGTGTCGGTTGCCAAAAAGTATCAGAACCGTGGCCTAGAACTATTGGACCTGATTCAAGAAGGCACCCTTGGCCTAGAGCGAGCAGTCGAAAAGTTTGACCCGACTAAGGGTTACCGCTTTAGCACATACGCATACTGGTGGATTCGTCAGGGAATTACACGTGCGATCGCCACCCAAAGCCGCACTATCCGCCTCCCGGTCCACATCACTGAAAAGCTCAACAAAATCAAAAAAGCCCAGCGCAAAATCTCTCAAAAACAAGGCCGCACAGCCCAGATCGAAGATATTGCCAAAGAGCTAGACATGACCGTGGCCCAGGTCCGCGAAGTCCTTCAAAAAGTGCCTCGCTCTGTCTCCCTAGACACCAAGGTCGGCAAGGACCGCGATACCGAACTCGGTGACTTACTCGAAGCAGAAGACATTTCGCCCGAAGAGCGCCTCATGCGCGAATCGCTCAAGCGCGATTTGCAGCAGCTCCTCACTGACCTCACGACCCGTGAACAGGAGGTCATCACCCTGCGCTTTGGCCTTGAAGATGGCGTACCGTACTCCTTGGCTGAAATTGGCCGCACGCTGGAGCTATCCCGTGAGCGGGTTCGCCAGATTGAGTCAAAGGCACTGCAAAAGCTACGTCAGCCAAAGCGCCGCAATCGCGTTCGCGACTATTTAGAGTCATTGGACTAGAGTCATTGGACGAATCAGCATGACATTGAAAAGCCTAGGCGGATCAGTCTCCGCCTAGGCTTTTCTAGTGCCTTAAAGTTGTAGCCTGGCCCCTGCATTATCTACCAGCCCACCAGAAGGCAATATGGCTGGAAGCGTATTGTTGTTATTAACAGGACTCTGCTTTAGCAGCTTGTTCAGTCAAATTATTTTTTGAAGAATCGTGGAGACGAGCCTGTCTAAAAAAGTTCACTACGACAAATAACAATACACCAAGGCCCATGATAAATTCCCAGTGCTCGTGATCGGCAGCAGCATGAAACTCGTACCATCTCCCGTAAGCCGTATAATCCGCTAGGATACCGAAGATAAGGATAGGATAGAAGAAAGAAGAAATCGGCCAGTCGGGAAAGAAATAGCTGAGGTCTAGTTTTGTTGACCTTCCACTAGCTGGCTCAGAAGCCGTCTTAGCAAGTTGTTGAGCTGCCAAACGTTGGCGAGCTTGCCAGTAGCGTAGGGCAATCCAGCAGCTCGCACCGATGAAACCAACCAAAATAAAAACAGGCTTCAAGAGATGATTTTGATAGAACGATAAATTATGGAGTGTCAGTTCTGATTGAACATTGTGCCTTGCGATAAACTCTGGCGGTTCAAACCCAAGTAACCGTTGCCCCCAGCTAATTTCCTCCATGCCGACGAAAAAACTCGCTGCAATAAATAAGAAGTAGAGCGATGACATGAGTCGCCTGTTCTGTCGACGAAACAGCTTGACCATGGGGTAGCCAAACACAGGAACCAGCAGGTAAGCGAGCGCGGTACCGTATTCGGAGATGCTGCCTTCACTGCTTACATAACGCCACTCATCACTGACGGGCCCAATCCGAATTTTCGCCCACAGGATAAAAACTACCAGCAAAAACGGAATGGTGTAGATATATCGCTTAGTGCTAGGTCTATGGGTAGATAATGCAAATTTTGAAACAGCGTTTTTGATCGTGGAACGTCGGCTCACCCAAATCAACAAACCAGCAAACAGGCACCCTACAACAATGTTGGTAGACAGCCAGCCGCCACCATCTGCCATTTTCATACCGGCTTGCACCAGCTGCACAACCAGCAGCACAACACCAGCAAGCCTCAATGTAATTCCAAACACCTTCGTAGCGTAATCAATCCTACGGTGATAATAGCTAGTCACTGAGGAGTCTGCTGTCGCAGATAGGTAGGTCATACTTCCCAAAAAGTTAACGACTTTGGGATTCACCCCCTTTTTATCGCTAGAGATGTCTAGGGCAAGAATCCGCTTAAAGAATTCTAGCGAGAAAAAAGTGATGCAAAATACGTAATTTTTGCCTTTTGTATCACATACAACGAGTACATCTATCCCTGGCGGTGTGGGACTGACACAAAATCGCACCTAGAATCCAGCAAATGAATTCAGCAAATTTAGTTGTTACAAGTTCTCTGATTTGGTTTAGCACCTGTTGTAAGGGGTGAAGCAGATTTTTCCTGACCGTTGGCATGAATCCTTCTGATTTTTCGTCTTCTCACGCCTCTTTCGACAGATTACTTAATCGCTTGTTTGGACAGACGGATAACGCGGGAGGACACGCCGATCCATTACAAGAACGCCCTCATTTAGAAAGTGTGGGAAGCGGTTTGGAGTCACTGACAGACCATGCAGCCCAAGCTCTGGACAAACGCTTGGATGCTAACAGCCTTAGTGAACTCACTGCGGGCGTATTAACGGCTAAAACATCCGCAGATTTGTTTGAGACCAGTGATGCTGTCACAAAAGCCGATCCACTGGGATTGGCAGAAGATGAACTGGCACCCAATGACCTGTTAGGGCAGCCGTTGATGGCGGCGGCAACGAACAAGCCTTATCCAGGCTATGTGCTTCGCTATACGCCGGGACTGCCTTTGGAAAACAGGCCTGCCGTGGCACAGTGGCAGGCCCAGATGCAGAAGCGTGGCTGGTCGATTACGGTAGATGGTCTGTATGGTGAGGAAAGCGCCCGAATTGCAGAACAGTTTCAAGCAGAGAAAGGGTTATTAGTCGATGGCATTATCGGTGAACAAACCTGGCAAGTTGCTTTTGATAACAGCACCATTACAGGGGTGAATGAGCCACAGCCAGATCCTATTGCACCTACCGCAGATAATCCGTATCCAGGTAATACGCTGAGCTATAGTCCTCTAAGACCTTTGTCATTCAATCCACAGGCTCAGGTGTTTCAGCAGCGTTTGCAAGAGTTAGGCTGGCGAATTGATGCCGATGGCTGGTTTGGCCCTAGAAGCGAGGCAACAACTCGCCTTATTCAGCAGCAACATAACTTGATTGCGGATGGCATCGTAGGACCACAGACGTGGACGACTGTATTTTCTGCCGATGCGCTCACTGCACCAGCACAGCAAAATGTGAACCCTGTGGCAGCAACCAATCGGATTAATGCGGCAGGACTAGAGCTGATCAAGTCTTTTGAGGGGCTCAGGCTCAATTCTTATTTAGATGCTGTAGGCGTATGGACAATTGGGTATGGTCATACACGAACAGCAGGACCCGGTCAGCGAATTAGCTTTGCTCAGGCAACGGCTTTGCTTCGCGAAGATGTTTCGACGTTTGAAAAAGCGGTGACGCGGGCAGTGCAGGTGCCGATTACGGCGAATCAGTATGCTGCTTTAGTATCCTTCGCTTACAACGTGGGCGTTGGGGCGCTCAATAGCTCGACTCTATTGCGGCGACTAAATGCAGGAGATACTTACGGCGCTGCTAATGAACTTTTGCGGTGGAATAGGGCAGGTGGACGGGTACTAGCAGGACTGACCAGACGACGAGAGGCAGAGCGGACCCTATTTTTGAGCTGACTGGCAGTCCGATGGTAAAGCAATGTGGATAAACAGAGGAATCGGTTGATTTGCTCAATGGTTAATCGAGCGCACCAAGAAATCCTAACCCTCGACCAACCGGAAATCATTTTGTCAAAAGTAATACTTGGTCGGATAGTCAACCAGCGGAATATTCATTTGATGTTCGCAAGGGCATGTTTAGCTGAGGAAGTTTTTACGTGCTTCTCAGCCCACCTTCAGCTGCAGCGGATTCAATCACATCTATGGTGCTTCCAATATCGGAAAATATGGCATTCTTAGGTTCTTCGCAGGGGAGATTTACAAATGATTTCTAAGCCACAACCCAACATGGCAGAAAATGAACATGCTCGGATGCGATCGCAAATAAAGCTCAGCTTACAAAAGGCAACGTCGCAAAGAGACCGTCTCATGCATACCGATCGGCGCTTTAGCATTGCGAGTTTGGTACTGGGTGCGATCGCAACTTTTATTGCGGGCGAAAGTGCGATCGCTGGAGAACCCATGCTGGGCAACTGGCGCTTTACCACTACCATTGCCTCACTCTGCACCTTGGGTGCCACCGTATCCACGGGTGTTCACAAACAAGTCGTGCCTACCGACTTACTGATTGAAACGAGTGAATGCACTGCCCAGCTCAAAGTCCTAGCCATTGAAACCATACCAGCGGACTACGATGTAGAGGTCGTCACTGACAGCTATCAAAGATTGATTTCCGAGTTTTCTAGGGTAGATGTTTGAACTGTGTTCAGGCACTTTATCCAGACGCTATGCCAGTGTTTAGCCGTCGATCCGGCATTGCATCTTCGGCATACATGCCGATTGAAAGTAAAGACGCCTTACAGAAACGCCTGCCCTCATGAAATGAAAGAAGACCACATCCCCCAACTGATTGAACAGCTTAACAGCACCTCCTGACAACCTTCTAAGAAAGGAGGGATAAACTGTCCAACTCGAATGACTATGAATAGATGATACTGCTGTTATTGGTGAGGGACAGAGGTGTAGTGCCCTCCACAAATGCAAGAATTTCACTATGGAATGGACTCGTATTGTTGTTGTGGTAGATGGCTGTCCCTAGTGGATTTGGATTATCTGCACCGTTTAAATACTCACGAGCTGGCGTTGTGAACTTCGTAGTTGTCGTCATCGCCGAAACTCATCGGCTCAGGCCCTAATGGTGAATCAAAAGGATCGCCATCCCTGCCCTCATCCTCACCAAAGATAATATCGTTCCCAAAGGTGACCCGGCTGAGATCAGATTGCAGTTCATTGATGTTGAAGTAGGCTGATAAATACAACAGCCGCTGCATGAATCGATGTCAAAATAAATCGATTTCAAATGCATCGATTTCATCGCACGCTTAGCGCAATGCCAAGCCTTCAGTCGTCAAATCTAAGGCTGCTAGGTCAATGCTCATGCTTGATAAGCTACTGCGCTGCACATAGTCACTAATCGACTGTAGCTGCGCAGCATTTCCTTCCCGCAGCCCCTGTTCTACGCCGCCATCAATCAAAATCAGACGCATTAGCATGTCGTCTGCCATCTGCTGGCGCTCTGCAGGTGTCGTTTTGGCATTGATTTGGCTGCCTGCTAACGCAGTGCGAAACTGCTGCTGCAGCCCTTGGACTTGTGCCACGCTGGGGCGACCGCTCTGGTGGACCGCTCCCCAGTTCACTGCCCAATATGCGGTGATGACATCGCCTAAATCATTAATGTCGAGTCCATAGGCCATAAAGTTTTGCGCAGTTTCACTAAATAGGTCGCGATCGCGAAACACCTGGGCCAGAGCCTCACCTTCTGCAGCATCAACGGCCCGCGCCCGATCCATATAAGTCTCTACCACACCCGCACGAACCGCCGGATCAACGCTGTAATAAATCGGTTGATAGGGTGTAAGCCGCACTTTCTGTTGGGGCAAGCCACTCAGAGCTATCACTAGATTGACCGCCAGATTGACTAGAGGCCGCCGCAATCTCAACAGAATTGCCCAGCGCTGCATTCAGACCGACTGTCTGCGCAAAGTTCACCGCCGACAGATTGGCTGAGTTGAACATTGACATGTACTGCCCGTAAGCGCGTGGCACGGCGCTCAACAAAGTCACTGCAACAACCGTCACTGATGTAAAAAGCTTCAACATAGGCAATCTCCTACCAATCAACTTCAATGAGACCTCATATGCATCAACAGCTTTTGAAGCATTTTCGGAAAAAGGAACTATGAGCGTTTTGTTTGTTACTGTTTGGTGTATCAGCCCTTTGCTTGAGGTGGGTGCTGTGCCAACACTTCTTTGAGATACTTACCTGTATAAGAGCCTTTGGTTTTGGCGACGTCTTCTGGTGTGCCCTGGGCGATGATCTGACCACCACGATCACCCCCTTCTGGCCCCAAGTCAATTATCCAATCGCAGCTACGGATCACATCCAGATTGTGCTCGATCATAATCACTGAATTGCCTTTATCTACAAGACGCTGCACTACATCCAACAGCTTGTGCACGTCGTAAAAGGAAAGTCCGGTTGTCGGCTCATCAATCAAATACAGCGTCTTACCTGTAGAGCGCCGCGCTAACTCACTCGCCAGTTTCATCCGCTGCGCTTCACCCCCCGATAGCGTCGGTGCTTTCTGACCCAATTTCACATAGCCCAGACCCACATCCACCATCGTCTGTAGTCTTGCCGCCGCCTTCGGAATATTCTCGAAAAACTTCAGAGCTTCTTCTGCTGTCATATCCAGCACATCCGCAATGTTCTTACCTTTGTATTTCACCTGCAATGTCTCTCGGTTGTAGCGCGCGCCCTTGCATACATCACACACCACATACACATCTGGCAAAAAGTTCATCTCAATTACGTTCACACCCTGTCCACCACAGGCCTCGCAGCGGCCACCCTTCACGTTAAAAGAGAACTGCCCACGCTTGTAGCCCCTGGCCTTTGCTTCAATTGTCTCAGCGAACAAATCTCTCACTACATCAAAAATGCCCGTGTAGGTTGCCGGGTTTGAGCGCGGCGTGCGGCCAATGGGGGATTGGTCAATCACAATAGCCTTGTCTAATGCTTTTAGCCCCTTAATTGGCTTCATTGCTTTAGGCTGCGGAATCTTGCTCCCAAAGTAATGACGAATGGCTGGATACAACAGCTCGTTGATTAAGGTAGATTTGCCTGAACCTGAAACACCTGTGATACACACAAAATTTCCTAAAGGAATGTCTATATCGACATTACGCAAGTTGTTCAAGTGGGCATCGCGAATTTGAATGTGGCGACCATTGCCAGGTCTACGCTCGACAGGTGTTTCAATTTTTTTACGACTAGATAGATACGCACCGGTCAGCGATTCTTCGCAATTAAGAATGTCTTCTAGCTGACCCTGAGCAACAATTTGGCCACCGTGAACGCCTGCGCCTGGACCAATATCAACAATGTAGTCAGCAGCCCGCATGGTGTCTTCATCGTGTTCCACCACAATCAGTGTATTGCCTAGGCCTTTTAGCCTTTGCAGCGTGTTTAAAAGTCGATCATTGTCTCTTTGATGGAGACCAATACTCGGTTCGTCGAGGACGTACAGCACACCACTGAGTCCTGCGCCAATTTGTGTGGCTAAACGAATTCGCTGCGCTTCACCGCCTGAAAGTGTTCGGGCTGTTCTATCTAGTGTGAGGTAGTCGAGCCCGACATCCAGTAGAAAGGTAAGACGCGCCTTGATTTCCTTAAGGACTAGGTCACCAATTGCAAGTTGTCTGGCCGTGAGCTTTGGTGCACCGCCGTTGTCACCTACTAGCTCATACACCCGGTCAAGGCAGTCTCGAATCGAAACGCTGGTAAAGTCTTTGATGTTGTACGGCCCAACGCGCACTGCCATTGACTCGGGCTTTAGCCGTGCGCCACCACAAACTTCACAGGTTTGGTCAACCAAATATTTTTCAAGCTTTTGTTTGTAGGTTTCCGAAGAAGCTTCTTTATATTGACGCTCCAACATGGGCAGAACGCCTTCGTACTTGCGGTTGTAGCCTTTATTGTTACCGTAGCGAGAGTCTGTTTCTATATATATTTTCTCTTTGGAACCGTAGAGTACGACATGTTTCTGTTCTTCGGTGAGGCTTGCCCAAGTGGACTGTAATTCAAAACCAAATGCTTGGCCGACGCTGTAAAGCAAGGAGAAGTAGTATGTGTTGTCTTTTTCAGACCAGGGTGCGATCGCCGCATACACCGGCACGTTCGGATCGGGCACCACCAGCTCCGCCGAAAATCGCTGCAAACTCCCCAACCCATGACAGTGCGGGCAAGCTCCGTATGGCGAGTTGAACGAAAACAAACGCGGCGACAGCTCATCCATCACTGCCCCATGTTCCGGGCAAGCAAAATTCTCAGAGAAAACAATCTCCTCTGGCACGCCCTCCGGGAGCTTCTCTCCTTTTGCCGGTATTACGTCAACGACTGCGATTCCCTCAGAGCGTTTCAGCGCGGTCGCCAGCGAATCGACCAGCCGCTCCTGCAAATCGTCTTTCTTCACCAAACGATCTACCACTACTTCAATGTCATGTTTTTTATTTTTATCCAGCTCAATGTTATCGCCTAGCTCGCGCAACTCACCATTCACCCGCACCCGCACAAAGCCCTCTGAGGCTAGTGCGGAGAGCAATTTTTGATGCGTCCCTTTCTTACCTCTCACCACCGGAGCCAACAGTTGGAACCGTGTCCTATCGGGCAACTCCATCACTTGATCTACCATTTGGTCAATACTCTGCGGGGAGATAGATCTGCCGCACTTCGGGCAATGGGGCTGCCCCGCTCGCCCATACAGCAAACGCAAATAGTCATAGATCTCTGTCACTGTCCCTACGGTAGAGCGTGGGTTATGCGACGTTGACTTCTGGTCAATCGAAATCGCCGGACTTAAGCCCTCAATCGCATCTACATCCGGCTTATCGACTTGACCCAAAAACTGCCGCGCATAGGCACTTAGCGATTCCACATAACGCCGCTGCCCCTCTGCGAAGATCGTATCGAACGCCAGCGAAGACTTCCCTGAGCCCGAAACCCCAGTAAACACCACCATTTTGTCTCGTGGTAAATCCAGGCTGACATCCTTCAGGTTGTGCTGCCTAGCCCCTCGAATCCGAATTAAATCCTTTATATCAGACAAATCTGTCAGCGCCTGCCCCGTCGCCAACCCATTCGCGTGTGCCGCAGACCTAGCTTTGGCTGAGTTGCGTTTCTTCGTCTCTCTCTTCGTCGTTTTTTTAGTCGTCGTTTCCGCTGAAATTTTTGCCGTTTTAGTCGAGCTTTTAGCGGTCGCCTTTTGGGTCGTTTTTGTAGTGGTTGATTTTTTAGTAGTGCTCTTCTTAGTGGTACTTTTCGTCGCCGCCGCTTTTGTCTGCTTTACTTTTGTCGAGGACTCCGTCGTTTTCTTACCGGCTGTCTTACCCTGAGTCGATTTCTTAGCGCGAGGAGATGAAGGCATTTGGGGTGGGGTGTATGGGAAAGTCAGGGCAGGTTCAGCCTACGCAGAAACCCGCAAAAACATTTCTTCATAATAGATCACCAAGTCAAAACCCTACTCAGTATTCAGAAGGACACAGAACGCCTACTTTTTACTCCCGCCACTGTACTTTGGCTGGCAGCGTTTCTACCAAAACCTTCCCCTTCGAAATCACCCACCTAACTGCTGCCCGCTCTAGAATTGCTTCGTACCGACTCTTTGCATCCAAAACGATCAAATTCGCCTCTCTCTCGACTTCAATACCATAGGTATCTCCTAAATGGAGTGTCTTCGCTCCACCGGTCGTCACCATGTCAAAGCAAGCATCCATTTCTGCCTGCCCCGTCATTTGACATACATGCACAGCCATCTCCGCCACCGCCAGCAGATTCCCCGTACCCAAGCTGTACCAAGGATCCTGAATGCAGTCATGACCTAGGCTGACATTCAGCCCCGCCTGCCAAAGCTCCTTCACCCGAGTCACGCCCCGCCGTTTAGGATACGAATCCGTCCTGCCCTGCAGCGTGATGTTAATAAGAGGGTTCGCAATAAAATTGAGCCCAGCCCGCTTCAAGTTTCCCATTAGCTTTAGGGCGTAGGCATCGTTATAAGAACCAAACGCCGTAGTGTGGCTAGCCGTCACCCGTTCGCCCATGTCATGGCGAATCGCACAGGCTGCCATAACCTCCAAAAAGCGTGACTGCGGATCATCAATTTCATCGCAGTGAATGTCAATGAGCCTTTCGTACTGCTGTGCCAGCTCAAAGATGCGATGTACTGAGCGCACGCCATCTTCTCGAGTCAGCTCATAGTGTGGAATGCCACCCACGACATCTGCGCCCAGCTTCAGCGCCTCTTCCACTAGCGCCTCATTTTGTGAGCTGCCGTACAGTCCATCTTGCGGAAACGCCACGACTTGCAACGTTATCCAATCCTTTACAGTCTCGCGTACTTCCAGCAGAGCCTTCAGTGCCGTCAGGCTTGACTCACTGACATCTACATGGGAGCGCACAAACAAAACCCCGTAGCTCGCCTGCTGTCGCAATGCCTTTATGGCCCGAGCCTTCACATCTTCAAGCGTCAAGCTCGCTTTGCGATCGCGCCAAATATCAATCCCTTCAAACAGCGTGCCACTTTCATTCCATCGTGGCTCCCCCGCCGTCATCACTGAATCCAAATGAATGTGCGACTCCACAAAGGGGGCGCTCACTAGCCGTCCATCAACATCCAACTCGGTGAGCCCGGTCATAGATAGCTCTGGTGCAATTGCGATAATGTGGCTTCCTGTAATCGCAATATCTACTAGCGTGTTCTCCTCTATCAGCCGAGCGCGCCGTAAAAGTAAAGTCGGTTGCATTTTGGGTCTCCACCTCACTAATGACTGCCGCTAGCCGCTTTTTCCAAAGCTTAGCCACTCATTAATCAGATGTTAAGCTTTGGAAAAATTGGGTCTCTGCTCACTGAGTTTGCGCTATATAAAGCAAACCTAAAAGAACGTCCCTTAGAAGGATAAGATCAGAGCACAGATGCATTTCTACTAAGTGCACAATGCCCGTGTCGGCGGTCACCCCCTTTCTAAAACATGGAACTCCAGAAACGCATTGGCCAACAGCGAATTCAGCACATTGTAGATAGCTACACCTTAAAGGGCAAAGAGACCGTAGCCTTTGAAAATTATCTTAGCGAACTGGTTGGGCAATATCCCTCCGGTCTTATCGAGCTTGCTTTAGTAGAGACACTGATTAAAGACTGGCTCACTATTCCGATGGATAAAGGCCTTCCTTTCTTAACCAAAGCGCATAATTGGCTTAAGCAGTGGTCACAAAATCAAAACATGCATCTGCCTCATTGCTTGAGCCTGACGCCTAGTCAATTTTCTCAAATTACAGGCCTTGATGCGCAAATTGCGTTCGATGCGATCGCTCAGTTTCGCCCAGTACCCACACATCATGCGACTGCCGAATCAATATAATCTGGGGTAATGGCCCCATCCGGGGTTACAAGCTCAACCGCTTTTAGTCATTTACGGCTTTGGCGAGCGACAGCATACCGATAACCTGTGCACCTGCTGCGGTCATGGTCTTCGCAGCGCTCTGGGCTGTAGTCCCAGTGGTGTAGATGTCGTCTATCAGTAAAATTTGAGGACGCATTTTCACCTTTCTTTGTAGACGTTTGAATGATTTACCTACGGAAAAAGCCGATTGTAGGTTTTCTTGACGCGCCTGCAATCCAAGCTGATGTTGAGGCAAAGTATCTTGAGCACGCACCAATCCATGGGACAGCATGGGAAGTCCACTGACTCGGCAAAATGTTGCTGCAATCAGTTCTGCTTGATTGTAGCCGCGCTGTGCTAATCGATTTGGATGCAGTGGGATAGGAACAGCATAGAGGTTGGTTGACGGTCTCTGAGGTTGTACTAGCCATCGTTTTGCCAGAGCCGCCCCAAGGCTGTGGGCAACATCAGGGCGATTGTTGTACTTCAAAGCGAGAATGGCCTGCTTCAGGGTGCCACAATATTCGCCAAGTGCACCGATGTTGATATTGTCCGTGGCTGCTAGCTGCCAACCCTGAATGGGATAGCAGGTAGATGCGATTTGACGCTGGCAGTCTATGCAGAAAGGGCGGGGTGTTGTGCGATCGCATATAGGACAGCGCTGATCGAGAAACATGCTCAGTAGAGCCCTAGTACCTGCCTGGTTGAAACCATGTTTAACCGACTGTCGTGACTGGACAAGCAATGATTGCCCAAGCTGATGTATGCGTGACGATAATCCCAATCTTTGTTCTGCCTATCTATTGATGCTTTCAGACTTGAAATGTTAGGAAACCTGTGATTTGGGATTGATAGTTCTCACAGTACCATCTGAGAAAACGAGGCACATGAGCTCACGGTCAGGATGGCCAGATGAGCTCTTCTGGCTGAACTTATCTGAAGAATCTGACGTTGATTGAACGGTTACGGAAGACTTAGTGTCTTGGAGTATTTTCATAATAAGTAGTTTAGATAGTGACGAAGTTCAAGAACTCTATTACATTCTTTCGGATCGCTTGAGAATCCCGCGAGCGTATAAGTAGCCAACTTTTCAGGTGCTTCGGATCACACAGGAAAATCTTTAGCTAAAAAGGCTCGATCTCCTTGTCTGACAATACATTGAACCATTTTCTCTGCCGGAAATAATTGATCCTCTTGCAAAGGCTCTTTAAACTCTGTCTCTGATCCCCAGCGTTGCTTTACTTGAGCTTTATGTAAGCGATGGCCGATGTCTGTGGATCTACTGAGGTTATTCGCATTCCAAGGGAGATTGCGTACAAATGTCTCGGCGACCCCCTATTATTAAGAGACGTAAACAAAATCCTACGTATCTTGGCTGACTGAGCTCAGCTGATTAACTTAAATTTCTCCCGGAGCGGCCACTAAAACCTTGGGTGTAGAACTTCGCAGCTACGTTTATCTCGACAATCTTCAGCCTCAGCACGCAGCTTATATTGGCACGGTTTCTATAGGTTTTTTGCCACTTCCTGGAGATGCTTCTCTGTGGATTGAGGTGTCTCCAGGGATCGAGATTAATCGAATTACAGATGTAGCGCTAAAGTCAGCGGTGGTTCGCCCTGGTGTGCAGATGGTGGAGCGTCTGTATGGGGTGCTGGAGATCCACGGTAGCCAAGGTGAGGTAAAAGCGGCCGGCAGGGCGATTTTGGCATATCTCGGATTAAAGCGGAGAGATGCTTTTAAGCCAGAGCTTTTGTCGAGTCAGGTGATTCGTAATTTGGATCCGCATCATGTGCAGCTGATTAACCGGACGCGGCGCGGCAATATGATTTTGGCGGGCGAGACGCTTTATGTAATGGAGTGTCAGCCAGCAGCATATGCGGCTTTGGCGGCAAATGAGGCGGAGAAGGCGGCGTTTATCAATATCTTGCAGATTTCGGCGATTGGGAGTTTTGGCCGGCTTTATTTGGGTGGAGCAGAGCAGGATATTTTGGCAGCAGCGCGGGCTGTGGAATCGGAGATGGGGGCACTGCCGGGACGGTTGGATGATGATGATGATGATCCTGATGAATGAGAGTTGCTGCTTTTAAGAGGCAAGGCGCAAGGCCACAAGAATAGGGGATTTCCTCCCCTGCACCCCTCCTTTGCTTAGATGCTTAAGGTGCTGCCTGGGGGCCCAGGCTCCCCCAGCCCCCCCGAAAGGGTTTTCTGGACATGAGCTAAATGATTGCACTGGGTGGTCGGTGGGGGTGCCGTCACGCGTGACGGCAAATAGAGTTATTGAGCTTCAGTCCCTGATTGATTGCATAAGTCTTGCTTCTTTGCACAGTCATTTATGTCTGTGCCACGCGTGGCACACTACCTACCGGGCACCCATGCAATAGCTTGTTCGCAACGCCTGTATCCTCTTATTCGAGGGGTCTGGGGAAGTGAGGTCCCCAGGCAGCCCACTAAGCATCCAAGCAGAGGAGGGAGGTGGGGAGGAAATCCCCGCATCTTGTTTCTTGTCTCTTTTCTGTCTTATATCTCTTCATCTAGTGCCTAGAAAAAACTAACTATGCCTTACACCGCTACAGATAGCGATTAATTCACTACATCAAATCAATTAAGGTCTACAATAACTTTGTCTTAATTCCGGTTGCTCAATCCACCCTAAAAACTTCCATGGGCACCCCTCGCATCCACCCCGACACCATCGACGACGTCCGCCAACGCGCTGACATCGTCGATATCGTCTCCGAACAAGTCGTCCTCAAAAAACAAGGCAAAGACTTCGTGGGCCTGTGCCCCTTCCACGACGACAAATCCCCCAGCTTCAGCGTCAGCCCCTCCAAGCAGTTCTACTACTGCTTTAGCTGTGGCGCAGGCGGCAACGCCTTTAAGTTCTTAATGGAACTAGGCCAGCGCTCCTTCTCAGACGTTGTCATGGATCTGGCCAAACGTTACCAGGTACCTGTCAAGACAACAGAGCCCGCCCAGCAGCAAGAATTCCAACGTAAGCTAACACTGCGCGAGCAACTATACGAAATCGTTGCCGTCGCTTCCAAATTTTATGAACACGCCCTCTTTCAGCCAGATGGAAAGCAAGCGCTAGATTACCTACGCCACGAGCGAAAGCTTAGCGATGAAACCATTCGCCAGTTTGAGCTAGGCTACGCACCCGGTGGCTGGCAGACCCTCTATAGCTATTTGGTAGAGCAAAAACACTACCCGGTTAATCTGGTAGAACAAGCGGGCCTCATTGTGCCGCGCAAAGGTGGGGGTGGCTACTACGATCGGTTTCGCAATCGCATCACAGTGCCCATCCACGATGCCCAAAACCGGCTCATCGGCTTCGGCGGCCGCGCCCTTACCCCAGACGCCAAACACAAATACCTAAACTCACCCGAAACAGAACTCTTCGACAAAGGTAAAACGCTCTACGGCCTAGACAAAGCAAAAGCTACGATCGCCAAACAAGATCGTGCCATCGTCGTAGAAGGCTACTTCGACGTTATCGCCCTACACGCAGCTGGACTCACCAACGCTGTCGCCTCCCTAGGGACCGCACTCAATGCTGGCCAAGTCAAACTGCTATTACGCTACACCGAGTCAAAACAGATTGTCTTCAACTTCGACGCTGACGCCGCAGGCGTCAAAGCTGCCGATCGCGCCATCGGCGAAGTCGCAGACATGGCCTATCGTGGCGACGTCCAGCTGCGCGTGCTCAATATTCCAGAGGGGAAAGACCCAGACGATTACCTGCAAGTCCATACGCCCGAAGAATATGTTGCCCTTACCGATACCGCCCCACTTTGGCTAGACTGGCAAATTAGCAACATTGTCAGTGGCGCCGATCTCAAACAAGCCGACCAGTTCCAGCAGGCATCACAATCCGTCGTGGGCTTACTCAGCGACATCGCCAATGCCGACACCAGAACCCACTACATCCGCCACTGTGCCGAAATCTTTAGCCAAGGCGATGGCCGCATCGTCCCCTTGCTTGCCGAGAACTTACTTGCCCAAGTCCGGCGCAAACGACGAAACCCTGGGGACAAAAAAAGAAAAGCGTCCAATGACGTCAAAATCATTAACCGCAGCTTTTTAGAAGAAGCAGAAGCTGCACTGCTACGCATTTACATTCACAATAGAGACTATCGAAGTGCCATCTCTGAAGGATTAGAGTCACGCGACTTAGGCTTTAGCTTTTCCCATCACCGCGCCCTTTGGCGGATGGTGACAGAGCTCGCAGAGATAGAGGCTAACGAACAGAAAAAAGCGGGATATGCTGTAATCCCCGATGAACCCGAACTCACGATTCTGCAAACGCTCCGTAACTTTTCGGCTGAGTCAACAGGCCCCCTCTCATCGGTAAATCATTTGCTGTATCTCGACGAGAAGAGTCAGCTCGATACGGCGCGACCTTCACTGGTGATACGCGCTGCGATCGCATGTCTCGAACGCAACATGTGCGAAAAACGCTATCGTCTGCTGCTGAATTTGTGGGCTGAAAGTGACTTTTCCGATTCACCTGAAAAGCATGCCCAGTACCAGAAACAAATCATTGCAGAAAAGAAACATATTGCCGAATTAGACAAAGAACGCAGTGTCGATTTCGCTGACTTAGCCGGCGTCCCTTGGGTAAACGCAACTTAAGATTAAACTCTTGAAAGCGTATACAAAGAAACCCGTGATTGACTTGAAGGTAATCACGGGTCCTTTGCTGTATTGAGGGAGAGTCAGTCCATTAAAAGCAGAGGCTATAGAGACGCAACAACGCTGCTAGCTGGCAAAGGCTCAGCCGTTAGCAGCCCTTCTGTTTGCGCCATATACAGCATCAAATCCATGACTCGGTTGGAATAGCCCCACTCATTGTCATACCAGGAGAGAATCTTGAAGAAATTCGAGTTCAGCTCCATCCCTGCTTTCGCATCAAAAATACTAGAGCGAGGATCGCCAATAAAGTCAGAAGAGACCAAAGGCTCTTCGGTGTAGCCTAGAACGCCCCGGAGACCATTGGTCGAAGCAGCCTTCATTTTCTCGCAAATTTCAGCGTAGCTTGTTGCTTTATCCGTCCGGAAAGTGAGATCGACAACAGAGACATCAGACGTTGGCACGCGCACAGCCATACCCGTAAGCTTACCTGCGAGCTCAGGCAAGACTAGGGTGACAGCCTTAGCCGCACCCGTGGATGCCGGAATGAGATTTTGGCTAGCGCCACGACCGCTGCGCAAATCCTTATGAGAAGGACTATCTACTGTGAACTGGGTAGAGGTCGACGCATGAATTGTAGTCATCAGACCTTCTGTCAAACCAAAGTTATCGTTAATGACTTTGGCAATCGGTGCAAGGCAGTTCGTTGTACAGCTCGCGTTGGAAACAATGCGATCACTATTCGGATTAAAGGTCTGATGATTCACCCCTACCAGAAACGTCTGCACTTCAGCTGGACTCTTCGTTGGGGCAGAAATAATCACGCGCTTAGCGCCTGCTTCAAGGTGAGCCTTTGCAGTCTCGTGAGTGGTGAAGCGACCAGTCGCCTCTACAACATAGTCAGCACCAATTTCGCCCCAAGGCAACTCAGTTGGATTGCGAATAGAGGTGCAAGGGATAAAGCGATTGTTAACAATGATGCCATTATCACGGGCTTCTACCTCACCTGGGAATGCACCATGAGTAGAGTCGTACTTGAGCAGGTAAGCCAAAGTCTCTGGCGCAACCAAGTCATTAATTCCCACAAACTCAATATTGCGGTTATTGACCGCCGCCCGGAAAACCAGACGACCAATGCGGCCAAATCCGTTGATGCCAACTTTTAAAACAGCCATAGATGATTCAAGGAGTAGTGTGTGCGGGCCAGATTGACGGCCAAATCAGTAGTCGAAACAATAAAATTGCGCTCAGGCAGTTTTTGCGTGCCCTACTATTTGATTTCAGCGGAAAAAAATCTAGAAGGCCAATATCAACACTTTTCCTTCAGAGTTGTGTCACGAAATAAATAAACGATGTAACTGAACGTAGCGGTATGTGTGATCCCAGCAATACTTCTACATAGCTACGCCAATATTCACTATCACCGTTAACCACTATTCCTGTGAGTTCGTTACGTGAAAGTCATAACGTCAGAGACAGTTGAGTATAAGTACTCAAGCGGTACAGCCGTAGCTAGTAGATTGCCTGAATACCAAAGCATGCCTCACAGGAGGCAAACGTTTATATCTCTTCTCGCTTTGCCATTACAAACGCGATGCTTCTCTTCCACTGCAGCGTCTGATTTTTTAGCTGTTGGGTGAAGAGACTACGAATACGCTCCCTATCTTTAATAGAAACGCCCTGCGCCACTAACTGATTAGCATATTTTTTACTTTCAGCTAGCCACCTGTCTAATAAATCAGGCGTCATAACAACATCAGTAGAGAAGGTAACAACATCGACTTCGCAGTTGAGGTTCGCGCATTCAAAGGCCGTACGTAAATCAGAGACATCCCAATTCACCATTGGATCTTTGGGATTATTGAAGAGAATATTTTCAGCTGTTTCAAGATGCTCTTTAAACACCCTATTGACCTTAGAGAAAGTCAGGAAGTGAGAGAGTCTTTGGCCGCGTGACGGGATGGATTCTGCCAGAACAATTTTGCCACTTGGATGAAGCAATTGAGCAATTTGCGCGATCACCTTCTCTTTTTCTTTCACCGCCATCAGCGCATTGCGTCCAACGATACCGTCAAATAAAAGAGACTTTTCAATATTGTTTTCGGCAGCGTTGTGCTCGATTGCTTTCACCCAGTTTGAATCTTGTACGGTGACAACAGTGGGTCTAGACAGTTCGTCTAGTAGAGCAGATTGTTCTACCAGTGCGCTGCGCGCTTGCGATGTATGTACGCAGCTGTAAATGCCGCCTTCGGGGACACGGCGAATGGCTTCCCAGGTAAGTAGTCCTGTGCTGGCGTTGAGATCTAGCAAGAGGTGATGGCGTTGAGGATTGAGCGCGGTAAAAATGCGATCGCGCACCTCTCCCAGCTGTTTGCCCAACACCCCCGTTGCCCGCTGTAGCCATCGATCTTGCTGCTGATCTATCGGGCCATAAGACAGCGCTTCTGGCAGTGACCTTTCGGCATTCCTTTCTACCAGTGCTGCTAGCTGCGCTTCACGTCGCCGAGCGACTTGCCGCGCAATCCCCCCTTCGTATCCTTGTTCAGACGGCTGATAGAAAATCTGTCCCTGCAAGCTAGTCGGCAAATACTGCTGCGCCACCCAATGGTCACGATATGCGTGAGGATATAAATAACCCGCGCCATGTCCAAAGCTCTTCTTGTCCCGAGTCGCATCCCGCATAGCATTGGGGACATCATCCTCACGTTCTTTCTCTACTGCTGCTAATGCATCAAAAAAGGCCATGACACTATTACTTTTGGGGGCGGTCGCCAAGTACAGTGCAGCCTGGGCCAGTGGATAGCGCCCTTCTGGCATGCCTACCCGATCAAATGCATTGGCACAGCCCGTCACGACCACGACAGCGTTGGGCTCTGCCATCCCCACATCTTCTCCGGCGAAGATCACCATGCGGCGAAAGATATAGCGCGGGTCTTCTCCGGCGTATACCATGCGAGCTAGCCAATATAGTGTTGCATCTGGGTCGGAGCCGCGCATGCTTTTAATAAAGGCGCTGATAGTATCAAAGTGGGCATCACCTTCTTTGTCGTAGAGCACAGCGCGCTGCTGAATTGAATCTTCCGCAACGGGTAGCGTAATGTGAATTTTTCCGCCAGCATCTGGCGCAGTCGTTTCTACAGCAAGTTCTAAGGCGTTGAGGACTGTACGGGCATCACCGTTAGCAACGTTGACGAGATGTTCGAGGGCGTCAGGGGCGATCACAATGTCCCTATCCCCATATCCCCGTTCCTCGTCCATCAGCGCCTGCTGCACAATCTCCTTCAGGTCTTCAGCCTCCAGCGGCTTCAGCTGAAACCCCCGCGAGCGGCTCACCAGTGCCTTATTGACCTCAAAGAAAGGATTTTCTGTTGTCGCCCCAATCAGAATCACAGTCCCATTTTCCACCCAAGGCAGCAACGCATCCTGCTGAGCCTTATTAAACCGGTGCACTTCATCAACAAATAGAATCGTGCGTCGACCAAACTGGCCACGATGGGTTTGGGCCAAATTAATGGCCGCGCGAATATCTTTAACCCCGCCTAGCACAGCATTGATCGCAACGAACTGTGCCATGGTTGTGTTTGCAATGACCCTGGCAAGGGTGGTTTTACCCGTACCGGGTGGGCCATAAAAAATCAGTGATGAGAGCTGATCAGCTTTGATAGCACGACGCAACAGCTTTCCGGGGCCAATGATGGCACTTTGACCAACGAATTCGTCAAGCGATCGCGGTCGCATTCTAGCCGCCAGCGGCGCGTCCGATTCGCTCAATTCCTGTTGCCGATGTTCAAAAAGGTCCATCGCAACATTATAAAATCTGCGGCTAATGTCACAACCCCGATATCGGCCTTGGGCATATTAAGCTGACTGATCAATTATTGCCTCAAAAGCGCTTGAGAATTCAGATGCTGCCCCAAGAAACGGTAGAAAACAGGCCAATCATAGGCATCGCAAAGAAATCGCTGAGGTGAAGCAATGCAATCGCTGAAAGATAGGTAAATCCATTGATAACTGCTGACCACTCGACTAATCATGCCATCATCGATGACCCATCTACACTCAACCCTATCGCTGTTTACGATGCGGTGTGGAATGATTTGCAAGATGGGATGTATGCCCTTGCCGTGTTAGAAGAAGGCGCAGACTTCCGATTTATCGCTTTCAATCAAGCTGTTGTCAAGTACAGCATTTTGCCTACTCAGGATCTCATTGGCAAGCGGCTTAGCGAAGCTTTGCCACCAGAAAGGGTTGAGCGATATTGCCAGCACTATAACCAGTGCTGGCAAACAGGTGAAACCGTTGTTTTTGAAGAGCAGCTGTCAACACCAGCAGGTGAGACCTGGTGGTATCTGAATATCTATCCCATACGCGATTCGTTGGGAAAAATTCATCAGCTACTCGTTTCAGCGACCGATATTACCCAGAAAAAACGAACAGAAATTAAACTGGCTGAGTCCAAGCAGCTCCTGCAAGAGGTCATTGATGCGATTCCCGCTATCATTGTCTGGAAAGATAGAGAAAGTAACTTTTTAGGCTGTAATCGGCCATTCCTTAGCACTATTCACGAGAAAGATCCTGCAGCTGTCATAGGCAAAACAGACTATGACATGCCCTGGAAGCGAGAAGAGTCAGACTGGTTTCGTGAATGCGATCGCCAAGTCATGGAGAACAATGAACCGCAGCTTAACATCATTGAGCCGCAGCTTCAGGTAGGGGGACGGCAGGCGTGGCTAAGCACCAGTAAGATCCCATTACACGACGAAGACGGACTCGTTACCGGGATTTTAGTCATTGTTGAAGATATTACTGATCGAAAAGAAGCTAAAGACCAACAGGCAAGGCTGCTAGATATTTTAGAAGCAACGCCAGACATTGTCGGCATTACCGATGCTTCCGGACGTCACCAATATCTCAATCAAGCAGGGCAACAGACTTTCAACACGTCATCTAAGCAAGTTCAGTGCCTACAATTAACAGACTTGACCTCACCTGAAACTGCTGAAATGCTTATTTCAGAAGCATTACCAGTCGCCAGGGAACAGGGCATTTGGTCAGGAGAATCAATCATCTGTAATTGGCATGGACAAAAAGTACCGGTTTCCCATGTAATTATTGGCCATAAATCAGACTCGGGGCTGACAGAACGCTATTCTTCAATCATGCGCAATATCAGCGATCGCAAAGAAGCCGAACTTCAGCTTACAAAGCAGTCGGAAGAACTCAGCGACACGCTCACCCAGTTAAAGAAAACTCAGGCGCAGATTATTCAGTCCGAGAAGATGTCTAGTTTAGGGCAAATGGTGGCTGGGGTCGCTCACGAAATCAACAACCCAGTCAATTTCATTCACGGCAACTTGCAGCCAGCCTGTACTTATACAAAAGAACTTCTCAATCTGTTGGACCTCTATGGAAAAACCTACCCAGCTACACCAGAAATTGAAAATGCAAAAGAAGCGATAGACATAGACTTTGTTAAAGAAGATTTGCCGAAACTGCTCAGTTCTATGTCCATGGGGACCAAACGCATTCGCGAGATTGTACTTTCTCTTCGAAATTTCTCTCGGCTGGATGAGTCAGAAATTAAAACAGTCGATATTCACGAGGGGATTGACAGCACTCTGGTGATTTTGAATCATCGACTCAAAACAGACAACAGCGCTCAGCCCATCGAAGTGATTAAGCAGTATGGCGAGTTACCGCGAATAGATTGCTATCCCAGCCAGCTTAACCAAGTGCTGATGAATATTCTCTCGAATGCCATTGATGCGCTAGTGGACCATCCTGCCCCCTGCATCACGATTACAACAGAGGCTCAAGGTGATTTGGCCAATATCCGCATAGACGATAACGGTACAGGCATTCCAAAGGAAATTCAATCCCAAATCCTAAACCCCTTTTTCACAACAAAAGCCGTGGGTAAAGGGACAGGGATGGGCATGTCAATCAGCTATCAAATCATTACGGAAAAGCATGGCGGTCAGCTGACCTTTGCTTCTGAGGAAGGGCAAGGCACAAAGTTTTCAATTTTCATACCCATTAAACAGCCACTCAGAGCATAGTCTAAGGATTACCTATGCCCTTGCAGCGACGTCTTGACAGCGCGATCTGACCTAACGCTTGGCTAATTTCTTTTTGCTGATTTTCCGTAAGCGGATAGACTCTGGTGTCACTTCAACCATTTCATCCGGGCCGATATACTCCAGTGCACGCTCCAATCCCATCTCCATGGGAGACTGCAACTGCACCAGTTCATCGCCCGAGGCTGCACGGTGGTTTGTTAGCTGCTTCGACTTACAGATGTTGAGTTCCAGGTCTTGGGGCCGATTGTTCTCACCCACGACCATGCCCTTATACACCTTCGTTCCAGGTTCAATAAAGAACGTGCCACGATCTTCAGCATTCTTCAGGGCATAGAAAGTCGCTACACCTTCCTCAAACGCAATTAGAACACCATTACGACGCGTTTCAATCTCACCGGACATGGGTCGATATTCCAAGAAGCTGTGGTTCATGATGCCCGCGCCGCGCGTGATGCGCATGAATTCGCCTCTAAAGCCAATCAAACCACGAGCCGGGACGACAAACTCAAGCTGAGCGCGACCGTCACCAGAAACCATCATGTCTTGTAGTTCACCTTTGCGAGTCCCCAATCGCTCCATGCAGCCACCAACCGCGTCTTCAGGTACGTCTAGCACCAGCTGCTCAAAGGGCTCGCAGGGCTTGCTATCTACTTCGCGGAAAATCACTTGGGGCTGAGATACCTGAAACTCATAGCCTTCCCGGCGCATGGTTTCAATCAAAATACCGAGGTGAAGCTCGCCACGTCCCGACACCGCAAATCGATCGGGAGAATCGGTGGGTTCTACGCGTAGGGCAACGTTGGTTTCTAGCTCACGCATGAGACGATCACGCAGCTGACGAGAGGTCACAAAATCACCCTCTTGCCCCGCAAACGGAGAGTCGTTGACTGCAAAAGTCATCTGCAGCGTCGGCTCATCTACCTTGATGAGCGGTAGCGCCTGAGGATTGGTGGCACAGGCAATGGTTTCACCAATATTGGCATCGGCAAAGCCGGCAACAGCGACTAGATTTCCGGCAGTCGCCTCTGGAATTTCTACGCGGGCAAGGCCCTCAAAGCCCATGAGCTTTGTAATTTTGCCCTTAACGATCTTGCCATCTTCTTTAATCAGAGCAGTTTGCTCACCCTGGCGGATAGTGCCGTTGTGAACTTTTCCGATGACGATACGGCCTAGATAGTCGGAGTAGTCGAGCGTGGTGACCTGAAGCTGTAGGGGCTTTTCTGGATCACCGATGGGTGGAGATACGTGGTGAATGATGGACTCAAACAAAGGCTTCATGTCTTTGTCTTCGTATTCCATCTTGTCTTTAGCAAAGCCTGCAAGCCCGGAGGCAAAGAGGTATGGGAAATCGCACTGGTCGTCGTCTGCACCTAGCTCCAGGAACAGGTCAAGTACCTTGTCAACAGCCGTGTGGGGGTCGGCCCGAGGACGGTCAATCTTGTTGACAACAACGATAGGTCGCAATCCTTTTTCCAAAGCCTTCTTGAGTACAAATCGCGTTTGCGGCATAGGGCCTTCGTTGGCGTCCACAATCAGCAAGCAGCCGTCCACCATGCCGAGTACACGTTCTACTTCAC
>ERZ1740067.461-NODE-461-length-32639-cov-7.778603_pt1 | contig 32639 bp, 22 predicted proteins | sample MGYA00581736_ERZ1740067 | MGnify/ENA primary metagenome ERZ1740067 (study PRJEB43018, sample SAMN04849236) | marine metagenome | isolation source: floating plastic debris | place: Pacific Ocean | collected 2008-08-27 | study: EMG produced TPA metagenomics assembly... | reverse complement strand
GTGTGGCCGTCCTGTTTGGCGTCGCCTGCTTGTGCGAAGAGGGTGGCGTTGCTCAGGTCGCCGAATAGCAAGTCGTTGCCGCCGTCGCCGTAGAGCCGATCGTCGCCCTTGCCGCCGCGCGCGGTGTCGTTGTCCGCGCCGCCGATGACGGTGTCGTCGCCGTTGCCGCCGAACAGTAAATCTGTTCCCGCACCGCCGAAGATGATGTCGTCGCCGTCAGCATCGACGATCGTAAAGTCGGCGGTATCGCCGAGAATTGTATCGCTGCCTTCGTTACCGAGCAGCGTGTCTTTACCGCGATCGCCGTAGACAAAATCGTTACCGCTTTCGCCGTAAACGAGGTCGTCATCGCGACCGGCAAAGATGAAATCATCGCCGATGCCGCCTTTAATCAGGTCGTTTTCGTTGTTGCCGAATAGCAGATCGTTAGCGTCGGCCGGGTCGCCGCCGCCGTTCTCGCGATCGCCGACGATCGTGTCGTTGCCGCGCTCGCCCGCGATCGTGTCCGCACCCTCGTCGCCGAAGACGCGATCGGCGTCCTTACCGGCCAAAACGATATCGTCGCCCGTACCGCCCTGGATGGTGTCATTGCCATCGTTACCGGCGAGGAAGTCGTCCCCGGCATTGCCGAACAGCACGTCACCGGCCAGCGAATCGACGCTTCCCGGCGCGCCGTTGCTGCCCGCGATCGTGTCGTTGCCGTCGTTGCCCGACAGCGTGTCGCCACCGAGGTCGCCATAAATTACGTCGTCCTCCGAGCCGCCAAAGGCAACGTCGTCACCCTTGCCGCTGTAGAGCGTATCCGCGCCGACGCCGCCGTAGAGCAGGTCGTTGCCAGTGTCGCCGTGGAGAATATCGGTGTCGGTGGCCGCATCGCTGCCGGGGTCGCCGCCGTAGAGCGTATCGTCGTCGCGGTTGCCGCGCAGCACGTCGCGCCCGCCGTTGCCGAGAACGATATCGTTGCCCTGACCGCCTTCGACCAGGTCGTCATCCGCGCCGCCAGAGAGCGTGTCGGCATTGTTGTTACCGTTAAGGCTGTCGTTGCCGCCGCCACCGACGATTAGATCCGCGCCGCTGTCCGCCTCGGGATTCGGGTCGAACTCGCCACCTGCAATTTGGTCGTTGCCGCTGTCGCCGGATATCGTGTCGTCGCCCAGGTCACCCCAGACGAGATCGTCATCCTTCCCTGCGAAGACCAGGTCGTTGCCCTGACCGCCGAAGGCCGTATCTTCGCCCTCGCTCGCCAGGATGATGTCGTCATCTTCGTTGCCCGCGAGGAAGTCGCGATCGCGCGTACCACCCACCGGTGTATCGCTGGAGATCCCGCCGATCAGCACATCGCGGCCGCTGAGGCCGAGGATTTCGTCGCTGCCCAGCTCGCCGCGCAGCGAGTCGTTGCCCGCGCCGCCGAACAGGCTTTCGTCACCGTCGGTGCCGAGCTGACTGCTGGCGATTTCGGGAACGTTGGAGATGGCGATCTCCGGTAGAGAGATCGCGCTCGGTTCGGCCAACTCGTCGAGACGCTCGACCGTTGGCATGGCAGGCTCGTCCGGCGTATCGCAAGGCCCCGCAACGACGACCGTCGCAGCACCAGAAGCTCCCGATCCCGATGACGACCCCGCGTTCAACAGGGCATCGAACGACTGTTGCGGCGCGGGCGTACCGAGCGTGACTGTCGCAGGAGTCGGGTCTTTTAAGCCCAGGTTGTCGATCGCCGAGTATGTAAACGTCGTTCCGACGAAATCCGCTGTTGCCACGAATACCAGCGTGGCGAGTTCTGCCTGAGTCAGGCGATCGCCGACCTGAATCGTCCGACCGTTGGCCGGATCGCCGAGAAACAGTACTCCTTGAGCGGCTGCCGGGAGCGAGTCTATCTCGAAGAAAGCAACCGTACCGTCCGTGTCGCTTCCTCCCAGTCCCGCGAGCGTCACCTGCTGGCCCGCTCCGACATTAGCGCCGACATCGAGCGTTTCCGGAGCCGCGTTGTTGCCGCCGATCGAGACCGTTGCCGGAGTTGGATCGGTGTTGCCCTGGGTATCCGTCGCCGAGTAGGTAAAACTCGCGCCGCTAAAGTTACCACTCGCCACGAAGTAGAGCAGCTTGACCTGGTCGGGGGTCAGCACAGTTCCGGCAGTGACGGCTACACCGCCAGCGCTCGGCGGGCCACCCAGATACAGCACGCCCTGGCTGCTCGGAGGAAGCGTGTCGATGGTGAATGACGCGCTGCCGTCGGCGTCCGTACCGCTCAGCTGTTCGCCAATGGGCACGATGGCGTTCGACAGCGCATTAGTCGAAACATCCGCCGTCTCCGGTGGCGCGTTGCCTTCGGTCAGCGTAATCGGCGCGGGAGAGGCGTCCTCGCGCCCTTGATTATCGACTGCCGCGTACGCAAAAGTCGCTCCGCTGTAGCTATCGGTTGCATCGAAGAAGATATTGCCGATCTGGTCTGCCGGAATTTCCTCCCCTTGGGTGATGATGCGTCCGCCATTGGCTGGATCGCCTAGATACAGAACCCCCTGATTCGCTGGCGGCAGCGTCGTGAATTTGAAGCCGCGAATGGTACCGTCTGGGTCGTTCCCTCCAAGCCCCGCGAGTTGAGTTGCAGCTCCAGCAGGCACGCTACTCGTGCTGCCGAAAGTGCTGGGAATCGCAAAGGTCTCCGGCGGAACGTTCGTCGGGTCGCTGGCCTTAATGTAGGCTCTGGCTGGGGTTGGGTCTTTAAGGTTATTCGCGTCGATCGCCGCGTAGGTAAAGCTCGCCGTGGAGCCTTCTTGCCAGATGCTGGTGTCTGTCGTGGGCGTAAACGTCAGCGTCCCCAGCTCGGTGGAATTGATCGTCGTCGCCGAAGTCACGGTGACCGTTGCACCCGTGCGGCTGGTGTAGGTCAGCGTGCCCAGGCTCGGATCGGGAATATCGTCGATCTCGTAGAGCAGAGCTGCCTCTGGAGTTACGTCGTCTGAACCGCCCAGCCCGGTCAGTGTGGTTGGTGTTCCAGCAGGAGCGGTCGTAATCGGATCGCCGATTGTCGTCGGCGGGGCATTGCCGCTGTTGAGGGTGACCGTCGCGGGCGAAGATGCCGCACCGTCGTTATCGATCGACACGAAGTTAAAGGTGGTCGGCCCCGAAAAGTTCGGGTCAGCCTGAAACACCAGCGTGGCTACCTGCGCGGGCGTCAGGTTCGTCGTGGTCGTCACGGGAACGAGGTTGCCGTTAACCTCTGCAAATAGCGTTCCTCCCGTCGGCAAAGAGGTGAGGCGAAACTGCGAGATGCTACCGCCCGCGTTCGTGTCCGTACCGGAGAGAATGTCGTCCGGCAGGGCGTTTTGCGACCCCGGCGTCACCGTCGTGCTGTCGTCGGTAGCTGTCGGTGGGGGATTGAGCCGCACCGTCGCGGGCTCGGACGTACTCCCTTTAACGTCAGTAGCCGTGTAAGTAAAGCTCTCGCCCGTGAAGGTACCGTCAGCTTGATAGAACACCGTGGCGAGTTGGGCGGGGGTCAGCTCGGGAGACTTACCGTTCGTGAAAGTAATTGCCGTGCCGCCATTGTTCGGATCGCCGAGAAAGAGCGTCCCCGTCGTCGGTCGATCGAGCACGAAGCCGCGAATATCGTCACCTTCAGGATCGGTGGCGAACAGGCCGGTCAATTGGACGGCTTCGTTTGGGCTGACTGTGTTGACAGCATCGACTGGAACGGGCGGCACGTTATTGATCGTCAGACTGTCTGAATCGCTGATAGAAGTGGTCAGCGAGCCATCTGGGTTAACGATCGTGAAACCATCCGCCGTAATGGTGATTTGGTTCGTAATCGTGTCATCGCCAACGAGTGAGGTGGCAAGCGTCCCCGTAATCGTGTAAGTGATGACCGAGCCGCCATTGAGGTTGTCGATCGTGTCGTTGATATTGCCAGTGCCGTTGACCGTCTGCGTCACCGTTCCGCCGGTCAGCTTGCCGTCGGTGCCAACCGTGTTGCCGGTGCTCAGCGTTCGCACCCAACTTGCGTTCTGCAAATCGCTGGGCAGCACGTCTTCGATCTTGATGCCGCTAACCGGAAAGTCAGTGACGAGGTTTCCCGTGACCGGGTCTCGTGCGCCTTTGTACTCAACCGAGACCGTGTAAGTAACCGCGTCGCCCGGATCGGCTGTCACCGTACAGCCATCGCTTTTATCGACAGCGAGGTCTAAGGCGATCGAAGGAATCGGGAAGCTCGCAAAGTCCGAGGGGTTAATGCCTAAGGTCGCCACCTGCGTCGCCGAGGCGTCGGAAGTGCTGACCCGAAATAGGCCGATCGGGTCGCCGTCAGTACTTCCCACCCGACCGCTGAGATACAGGTTGCCATCGCTCCCAAAGGCCAAAGTCCCCGCACCGGACGAAGTGACGCCAGGGAAGCCCGAAGAGTCTGTGACGTTGCCGATCTTCGTGACCGAGCTGATGCTCGGCGTGCTGCCAGAGGTATTGAGATTGACCGTATACAAACTGAAGCTACCCGACCCGATCCGCGTCACGAAGAGCTGGTTGGGGTTATTCGGGTTGAACGCAATATCGCCGCCGCCACTGTCGTTGGCTACGTCGGGAAAGTCGATTTGCCCGATCGCGGTGACGATCGCGATGTTCGTCCCTGGGTTTGCGGGGTCGTCAACCGGTACGGGGTTGATGGTGTAGAGAAAGTTATTGGTTTGAGTCGCGTAGAGCGTACCGTCTTTGGCCTGGGTGAACTTCTGAAAGTTGTTGGAGTTGGGAGCGGTGACGGGTGCGTCATTCAATCTCAACTCAACATCAACGGCTGGAGTCGCTGCCGGATTCGACGGATCGAACGAGAACAACCGAGCGTTGCCCGTATCTTGGACGAGCGATATGCCAAACAGTGTCCCCGGGTCGCTCAGATTAACAAACTGACGCGCGAGCGAGTTGGTGCGATACGGAAGGTCGCCAACTTTCGTAGCCGAGCCATCGGCAAGGCTAATCGTCGAGATTTCTCCCGCGGTGCCGTTGCTGCTCGAGATGAAAACGGAGTTTTGTAGCTGAAGTGTTGCGGGATACTGCGCCTGGCCGATCGCGCCTACCGCTAGCCCGACGCGCCGATCGCCGATCGCCACGTCGAGATCCCACCGGCCGCCGCCCGTCGCCGCGCCGACTGTGTGGGAGGCTGCCGCCACCGTCACGCCCAGGCTCTGCCCGAATGCCTCGACGAACTGCCGCCCGACGCGACCCGCCGCCAGTTGACAACCGTAGAACAGCCACTCGGCTTCTGCCGCCAAGGCCGATCGCCAGCGACCCAGCCGCGATCGCCAGCGACCCAGTTCCTCAAGGCCGACCTCACCACCCGCGAAGCCCAACACGCCGGGGCGCGCGTGGGAGATGACGTCCACGGCCCGCAGTTCGGACTCTTGGCTCAGGGCGCAATCGATCTGCTCGAACGCGCTACGCCGCGCGTCGAGGAAGACAGCCTTCGTTCCCGGACGTAAATGCCGCGCGAGAAGGTCGGCCCGTTCGACATTCGTGTCGATAAAGGCAATGCGATCGTATCGGGAAGTAAGGCGCGGAGAAGTGGTGTTCATGCTATCGGTAGATCGATAATCTGCGGGGAAACGTTGGAAAAGAGCGGATAGATGCGAAATTTTTAAGTGGGCTCTATTGTGCCCAAATCGCCTTCAGGATATCCACGTGCAGGAATACGGGGCGAAAACCCCCCAATCCGTTTAAACGACGTTAAGACTTGGCGAAATCTGCGCAAATGCTTCGAGCAGATGCGATCGAGCCCCGTATGCCCCCTCGGAGAGAGGCAATACGGCGAAGGCGATGTTGATGTAAACCTGCTGGCATGAAAATCGCGCTGGAGCTAGGTGGCATCAGCGCGTTCGGGATTGCAAGCTCAGTAGTCACACGGTGCAGAAAGTGCGGCTTAGTGCTCGCCCTCCCTACTCAGCATGAGGTATTGACCCGATTGATACGGATAAAGTTTCGGAGTTGTTACTTTTTTTGCCGACTCGAACCTTCGCGCACGCAGTCATACGGAGCAAAAGTGCGTAAAAACGCGCAAAAGCAGGGATAACGGCAACATTCGCACGTTACAGAATATTACGGAGATTGGCGTTGAGAGCGCTGCAGTTTGCAGCCTGGCGATCGCGCCGCGCTTCTGAAAAGCGAGATCTCGAAGCTTAGATTGGGCTCATACCAAACCCAACCTAGCGAAGCTCGATTGCGCCATGCTGGAAACTGCCCCATCTGCTGCGCAGAGGCTACGCCAACGACAAGCTCGGGGCTCATCGGCGTACCGACCCAATCGAAATCGGATATCGAAATCGGATTGCGTATCAGATATCGAGATCGACGAGGTTGAGCTTCGGTCCTTCGGTTTCGATAAATTCGCGGCGCGGCGCGACCTTGTCGCCCATCAGCACCGTAAAGATACGATCGGCTTCGGCAGCGTCTTCGATCTCGACGCGCTTCATCATCCGCGTTTCGGGATCCATCGTCGTTTCCCAAAGCTGCTGCGGCATCATCTCGCCTAGCCCTTTAAAGCGCTGGATATTGTAGTTAGCATTGTCGGGGAACTCGTTTTGAATCAGGCTAGTTAGCTCGCGATCGCTATAGCAGTAATAGTGATTGCGACCGCGCTCGACCTTGTAGAGCGGCGGGCAAGCGATATAGATATGCCCGCGATCGACGAGATCGCGCTGATAGCGATAGAAGAAGGTCAGCAGCAGCGTGCGGATGTGCGCGCCGTCCACGTCTGCGTCGGTCATGATTACGACGCGGTGATAGCGCAGCTGCTCGACGTCGAACTCTTCGCCTTTGATGCCCAGACCCAGTGCAGTGATTAGCGACTGGATCTCGTTATTCTTGTAAATCTTCGAGTCGTCGGTCTTCTCGATGTTGAGGATCTTGCCGCGCAGGGGGAGGATCGCCTGAAAGCGACGATCGCGGCCTTGTTTCGCCGAGCCGCCCGCACTGTCGCCCTCAACGAGGAAGATCTCGGATTCGGTGGGGTCTTTCGTGCTGCAGTCGGCCAGCTTACCGGGCAGCGTTGAGGATTCGAGTACCGACTTGCGGCGCACCAGCTCGCGGGCGTGGCGGGCGGCTTCGGCGGCGTTGAACGCCTGAATCGCCTTGTCCAGGATCGTATCGGCCACCTGCGGGTGAAACTCGAGGTACTCGTTGAGCACTTCACCGACCAGCGAATCGACGATGCCGCGCACCTCGGTGTTGCCCAGCTTGGTTTTGGTTTGGCCTTCAAATTCCGGGTCGGGAACCTTCACGGAAATCACCGCCGTCAGACCTTCGCGGATATTCTCGCCGCCGAGGTTGGACTGGTTCTCCTTAATCTTGTTGCGCTTGCGGGCGATCGAGTTCATCGTCCGGGTCAGGACAGTTTTGAGCCCTTCTAGGTGCGTGCCGCCGTCGATCGTGCGGATGTTGTTAGCAAAGCCGAGGATGTTATCGCTGAAGGCGTCGATCGACCATTGCAGCGCCGCTTCGACCTGCACGTCGTTGCGCTCGGAATTAACGTAGATAATTTCCGGGTGCAGCGCTTCCTTGTCGCGGTTCATGTACTCCACGTACTCGCGGATGCCGCCTTCGTAGTGGTAGGTCTCGACGCGAGGCTGGTTGTCCTTGAGGCGATCGACGCGCAGATCGCTAAAGGTGATGCGGACGTTGGCGTTTAGGTAGGCCAGCTCGCGCAGACGGCTCGCCAAGATGCCGTATTCAAACTCGACGCCCGTGGTGTTAAAGATCTGGATGTCGGGCATGAAGCAGACGCGCGTGCCGCTCTGTTTCTTGTTTTCGCTGGGGGACACTTGCAGCTCGCCCTCGGGCTTGCCAAAGGCGTAGCGCTGGACGTGCTGTTTGCCCTCGCGCCAGACGGTGACTTCGACCCACTCGGAGAGGGCGTTGACCACGGAGATACCGACGCCGTGCAGACCGCCGGACACCTTATAGCCGCCGCCACCGAACTTACCGCCTGCGTGCAGCACCGTCATCACGGTTTCGAGCGCCGACTTGCCGGTTTTCGGGTGGATGTCGGTGGGAATGCCGCGCCCGTCGTCGGTGACGCTGACCGAGCCGTCGGCTTCGAGGGCGATCGTAATCGTGGAGCAGTAGCCCGCCAGCGCTTCGTCGATCGAGTTATCGACCACCTCATATACAAGGTGGTGCAGGCCGCGCGGGCCAGTGGAGCCGATGTACATCCCCGGCCGCTTGCGGACGGCTTCGAGCCCCTCGAGAACTTGAATCTGGTCGGCCCCATAATTGGTGCTCATATATTTCTCCTTGATTCGGCGTTAACGCGACCTCGGACGGCTTATCTGCGTCTTGTTTGTCAAAAAGCATAGGAATTTTAACACGAAACGCTTACAGGGCGATTTTAGCGGGTTCCGCGAGACGATCGTGGCTGGGTTGCATCCCCACCTCGATCGCGTGTGAAGCGCCGCCACAGAAAAAGAGGCGTTCGCTGCAATGTTGCTGCTCGTTGCGGCGTTCCGACGCGGGCTGATGCAAATCTCGAAATTGGGGGCTTGTGTTAAGTTCGAGGCTAGCGGTCAATCGCGCACGAGCACACGAAAATAACGCACGAACTATGTGGAAGCAACTAACGATTAGCTCGGGTGTGCTGCCGCTCGTGTTGGCGAGCTTGATGACGCCAATGGCGCTCGCGACGGAGCCGGTTGAGCCGGTTGAGTCGGCAGCATTGGGGGTGAATCGCGACTTGCCCTGGTCGGAACCGGTGCAAATCGACGACCCCTTCGAGGGCAGCTTTGTGGGCGTGTTCGATCGCCACTATTTTTCCGACCTACTGCTGAATTCCAGCGTGCGTATTGAGGTGCAGAGCCTCTGGACGCGCGAGTTCGCGCGGGTGCTGCTGACGACGCGCGATCGTGACTGTCTGAGCGCTCCGGCGGGGGCGGTGCTTTCGTCACGCTGCTCGGAGTTCAACAACCCGCGAAACATCACTCAGTTGCTAATCAAGATCGATAACGAAATTTTTCAGCTCGATCGCCAGGGCAGTGTCTTTCCCATTAGCGAGCCAGTCGCGATCGCCCTGCAAAATGCGTCGGATGAGGTCGTTCGGATTCGGCTGATTAGCGACACGGGCGAGATGATCGACAGCGAGATTGGCGCGGGCACGGTGGCCGCATGGGAGACGATTTACGCCCCAGAACCGATTGCCAACAATCCTTAAGAGCACTCAACGGAAAACGTTGTTCTGGAGTATGGGCGGAGGGCAGGACAAGAGAGAGAGCGGCGATCGCACCGAAACCGAACAACAAGCACTCGATTGCCAGCGCCTCGAAGCCGACACGCTGGCGCTACGCAAAGCCCACACCGCCGCCCTGCTCCGCTGGCGTGACCGCGCGGTTCTGCTTGCTGCTTGATGTCTGAATAGATTCCCGCACATCTGCGCCCCCACCGTGAACTATCTCACCACCGCCTTACACCACTTCGATCGCGCCTTCCCCAACGCCGAAGTCGTTCCCTGCAAGCCCGCCGAGATCGATCGCCTCGAAGCCTTGCTGCCCGAGCCCTACCGCCTCCCCGCAGCCTACTGCGAACTCCTGGCCTACGGCGGTCACAAACTGGGCAACCTCTTCCGACACCTCGACTTCTCTTACCGGCAGGTCAAGTTCCTGCTGGAGACCGGCTACGGCGATATCCGCAGCTGCATCGCGGGTTGGGAAGATGAAGACGAGGACGAAGATCCCGAACTGCCCGACAACCTGTTCGTTATTAACGAATGGCTTGGCTCTAGCTTTACGTTTATGCGGCTTGATGAAGGTGACGATCCGTCGGTGTACCTGTGGAGCGAAGAGAACGAGGGCGGGCTGGAGGTGGCAACCGCCCAGTACGATCGCTTCTCCGATTTCCTGACCGCGCGGGTCGGCAAGCTGGCCGCGCAGGAAGCAGGGCTACACGGCTTTGCAACGCGAATTTGCCAGAGACCGGAGGTTCCGTGCGATGGGTGAAAAGTCCGAGCTTTTGGGAAAGTCGGACTTCTGGAGCGCTTCTAAAACGTGGCCTCTAGTTCCTCCAGTCGGCGCTCTACGTAGTCCAGCGCGTTGACGATCGTGGCCGTATCTTCCAGATCGACACCGACATGCTGGCGCAACAGATCGAACTGATTCGCCGAACTACCCGACGCTAACAGCTCGAAGTAGCCGGGAATAAAGTCTTTGCCGCGCTGCTGGTACTGCTGATAGCAGGCGAGGCTGACGAGGCTGGAGGCAGTGTACTGGTAGCAGTAGAACGGCTTGAAGAAAATGTGACCGATGCGTGCCCAATCGTACTGGTGGAGCTCGAGGACTTCGACGGCGTCGCCGCACAACTCGCGGTAGCAGTCGCGCCAGGTGGTGTTGATAAAGTCGCGATCGAGCGTGCCTAGGGCGACGCGATCGTGGAGTGCCTGCTCGAAGCGACTAATCGTACTCTGGCGGAATAGCAGATTTAGCAGGTCTTCGAGGTGTTGGGTCAGCAGTGTTCGGCGCAGCGCCGCATCGTCGCCCGCGCGATCGAGCAGATAGTCCAGCAGCAGCAGCTCGTTAAACGTCGAGGCCACCTCCGCCGACACCAGTGGCGGGTTGCTGTTGAAGTAGTTCTGGCGATCGTCGATCCAGGCGAAGTGCAGCCCGTGCCCCATCTCGTGCGCTAGCGTGAACAGCGAGCTGTAGTCCTCAGTGTAGGACAGCATCAGGTAGCTGTGTTTCCCGTGATAGTAGGCGCAGAACGCCCCGCCGCGCTTGCCCGGTCGGACGGTGGCATCAACCCAGTTTTTCAGGAAAAACTCCTCGGCGCGGCGGGCATAGTTGACATCGAACTTCGTCAGGGCGTCGAGCAGCGTCGCGACACCGGTGTCGTAGTCGATCGGCTCAGTGGGCTCCGTCGCCCAGGGCGAGTAGATGTCGCAAATCCGGCTGGGCTGGCCGAGGGCTTTGCGTTTCAGGGTGTAGTAGCGCTGGAATAGGTCGAAGCGCTGACGCGTGCCGCCCAGGATGGCGTCGAACACCGGGCGCGTTACCTCGTCGGACACGAGCTGTTTGTGCAGCGTTGAGTCGTAGGAGCGCATCTGACTCTCGAGGCGGTGGTCTTGCAGGACGCTGTTGAGGATGTAGGCGTAGAGCGAGTTGTGTTCCTTTAGAACTTCGCGCACGGAGCTGTAGGCGGCGAGGCGGCGATCGGCGTCGGGGTCGAAGAGCAGGGCGCTGAGTTCGGCATCGCTGCTGGCTTCCGTACCGTCAGCGCGGGTGACGGGCGCGAACTCTCGCTCGCCCAGATGGATGCCCCGGAGCTGTACGAACGCCTGCCGCCCGGTGAGGCTGTCTTTGTTGCGAGTTTGCTCGACGGCTTCTTCGAGCTTGTGGGGGCGCGCCTCGATCGTCCGATTGAGGTAGTGGTGGTAGTCAGTCAGCGCCGTATCGGCCTGGAGTGTTTTTAGGCGATCGACGCTCAGATCTTTCAGCTCCAGCTCGAAGAACAGCAGCAGATTATCCAGGTCGGTGGCCGCTTCGCGCAGACGAGCTTGGGCTTTCTTGGCGTCGGCGTCGCGGGTGTTGGCCGAGAAGGTCAGCATCGGGTAGGCGACGATATATTCGAGCTTCTGGCCGATTTCGGCGAGTTTCGTCAGTGCGGCGGCGATTTCGCCCGCGCCGAGGTTCGCCACGTTGCCGCGATAGGCGATGCGGAATTCGCTGGCTTTGTTCTGCAGTGCGGCCAGGTCGGCATCGATCGCCGGGTCGTCGAGTCCGGCATAGAGATCGGAGAGATCCCAGTCGCGATCGAGCGGGGTCGGCAGCGTGCGATCGGGCGAAATCGTGGAGGTCATGGGCTTGCGTTCGGAGCGACTGGACTTATCTTAAGGAAAACTTCGGATTGTGCGCTAACCTTGGACGCTTCAGACAGTTGTGCAAAAACGTCGAGATGCGAGCACTGAGCGGAGTCGAAGTGCGGCCACTTTTCGCAGGTACACCCAGGCTTCGACTCCGCTCAGCCTTCTACATTCTCAACGGGCTGACGAAAGTGGGACAATGCCTCAGACCTCGTCGCGCCTACCATGCTCTCCACGATTCCCCCCACCCTGCTCTGCCTGAGTAACGGCCACGGCGAAGACGCGATCGCCGTCGCGATTTTGCGCCAGATCCAGGCGATCGCGCCGGATATCGAGCTGCTAGCGCTGCCGATCGTCGGGGAAGGCCGCGCCTATTCCAAGCTTCCTGGCGTCGCAATCGCCGGTCACGTCAAGGCCATGCCCTCTGGCGGCTTTAACTATATGAACGGGCGCGAATTTTGGCGGGACGTGCGCGGCGGTTTGCTCGGCCTGACCTGGGCGCAAATCGCCACGACGCGATCGTGGGCGAAGCGCGGCGCGGTGGTGTTGGCGGCGGGGGATATCGTGCCACTGGCAATGGCGCGGCTCAGCGGCGCGGATTTCGCCTTTGTCGGCACGGCTAAATCGGAATATTACCTGCGCGACGAGATCGGCCCGATTCCGCGCCCCGGTATCAGCGACGCGATCGAGCGGCTTTCCGGCTCGGTGTATCTACCCTGGGAGCGCTGGCTGCTGAGCTCGAAGCGCTGTCGGGCAATTTTTCCCCGTGACAGCCTGACGGCGAAAGTTCTGAATAAATTCAATCTACCCGCCTACGACCTGGGGAATCCGATGATGGACGAACTGGAGCCATCGGAGCGCTGCCGGAACGCGATCGAGTCGCGATCGCTGACGGTGCTGCTGCTGCCCGGATCGCGATCGCCTGAAGCCGCAAACAATTGGGAAGTAATTCTGCGCGCTGTGCCGCCGATTCGCGAAGCCTTCGCCGATCGCGCCGTAACGTTCGTGGCTGCGATCGCCCCCGGCCTCAATCTCGACGATTTTGCGCTGCCGCTGGAACGCTATGGCTGGCGACCCGTCCGGGATGTACCAGACTGGCTCGACGACGCTCGCGCCCGGTGCTTTAGCCTCGCTCGCGCTCAGCTTGTCCTGAGTCAGCACGCCTACGCCGACTGTCTGCACCGCAGCGATATAGCGCTGGCGATGGCCGGGACGGCGACGGAGCAGTTTGTCGGGTTGGGGAAACCGGCGATCGTTTTTCCCGGTGCGGGGCCGCAGTTCACGCCCGCGTTTGCGGAGGCGCAGGCACGTTTGCTGGGGTCGTCGCTGATTCGGTTGCCGCGCCCGGAGGTGGCGGTGGATACGGTGGTGCGGCTGCTGAAGTCGCCGGATTGGTTGCAGAATATTGCCGACAACGGGCGTCGCCGGATGGGGGATGCGGGCGCGGCGCGGCGGATTGCGGAGTGCGTTGCCGACCGGCTATTCGACAAACAAGTCAACGAGCGCTGAGCGGAGTCGCAGTGCGGACTTCGCTAGACGCGACAATCTCGGAACTGGAGATGCTTACGCTCATTTTGTATCAAAGAGGCTGGTGCAACAGGCTTTACCCCAAAACCACACTATTGGCTTCGCCAATGCTTCGCGAACGACTCCGCTCAGTGCTCATCGATCTTTCCTCGCCCTTCAGCCGATCGAGAATCTGCCCGATCGCGATCGCGACCCAGTCCACATCCGCCAGTGTCGTCGAACGACCCAACGTCAGCCGCAGTGCCCCGCGCGCCTCGCGCTCGTCTACGCCCATCGCCGTCAACACCCCGCTCGGCGACAGCGTCCCACTGTTGCACGCCGACCCGGAACTAGCCGCAATCCCGGCCAAGTCGAGCTGCTTCACCAGCGTCCGTCCCGAAATGCCCGCCTCGATCGAAGCCTCATCCTGCAATACGAAACTAACGTGGTGGGGCAAACGGTGGACGCGATCGCCCGTTGGGCGCAGCTCCGTACGATGCGCCAGTCGATCGAACAGTCGATCGCGCAACGCCCGTAACCGCGCCGACTCGGTTTCCAACTCCGCCGCCGCGAGCTCTGCCGCCACGCCAAACCCGGCAATATTCGGCACGGCTTCCGTTCCCGATCGCGCGCCCGACTCCTGTCCGCCGCCCAGCAGCAGCGGGGCCAACGCAGAGCCCGGTCGCCGGTATAGCGCTCCCGCACCTTTCGGTCCGTAGAGCTTGTGACTCGACAGCGACAGAAAATCTACGGGTAGCTCGGTTACGTCGATCGGCACGCGACCTGCGACTTGCACCGCATCGGTGTGGAAGAGGACGCCAGCACGACGCGCGATCGCGCCTAGCTCGGCGATCGGCTGGAGCGTACCAACTTCGCTTTGACCGTAGATGATTGAAATGAAAATTGTTTCAGGATCGATTGCCGCTGCCAGTGTTTCCGGATCTATCCGTCCGGCGGCATTCACAGGTAAGCGCGTCACCCGCCAGCCGGATTTTTCCAGCATTGTCGCCGGTTTGCTGACAGCTGAATGCTCGACCTGCGAGACGATCGCGTGAGGCAAATCAACCCGTTCCGCAGTCGCAGCAACCCCAGCAAAAACCCAGTTATTAGATTCCGTACCGCCACTCGTAAAGGCGATCGACTCTGGCGGCGCGTTCAGCAAACCCGCCACCTGAAATCGCGCCGTTTCCAGCACCGTCGCTGCCTGCCTGCCCCAGTCGTGAAGGCTCGACGGATTGCCCCAGTCTGTCTCGAGGGCGTGCTGCATAACTGCGATCGCCTCCGGACGGGGCGGTGTTGTCGCGCTGTGGTCTAGATAAATTTGCACGATCGATCGAGCGACCCCCACGAGACAGCCGTAGATATCATCGCAGAACTGTCGCACAGCTGTCGCAGTGACGAGGGAGAGGACAACAAATCGCGGGATTCGCTCGATCGCGGCCCGACTTAAGCTCCAGGCTTAGTACGGTTGTACTCTTCGTGGGAAACAACGCTCTTTGGCGTAGGTTTTCCATCTATATCGTGACAGATCATCCGATAGTCCCGATTTAAAGGAATACTGATCACTTGCCGATCGTAATTCAGCCGTTTTCCGCCGAAATCTCGGTAGTCTTGACCATCGTGTAGTGAGTGAATAATATTTCTGGCTTTAACGACAAGATTTGGCATTAACCCTGTCAGATCGATCGGATCGCTCTCAAAAGTTTTCTTCCATACCTGCTTCGCTTGTTTTTTTTGCGCCTTCACCTCTTGAGCTCTCTCTTTGAGCTTCGCCTCCTCGGCACAGCGATGGCAGATCTGTCCGTAGCCTTTGTGTCCACAGGGGAAAGTTTTCTTACGCTTGCGGGCCATAATGTTCTCTCTGATACGTGTCGTGAAACGTCGTGCGGAAGCCGCAGCTAAGACGCGATCCCCAAAGATCGAACTCGAGCGGAGAGCCGGAAAATCCGAGTTCCGATCGCTTTTCGATCGCTTTTCGAGGAGTCGATATCTAGCCTCCCTAGACTATCAAGATCTCACGAAAAACCGCCATTCGAGATTTAGTGTTTCCCGCAACCGTTATTAATCTTAATCTGCCCGATCTGCGATTTTATTCGTGACGATCGCCTCCTGCTGGCAATGGGATCGCTCTTCCCGACTGCGTTGTGCGGCTTCACGAGTTCAGGCAGCTTCGCTTGCTACTGTCGCCGCCATGCCGGAGAGGTTCGAGGTTTTGCGGCGTGAGATCGGCAGAGCGCCAGCAAAAGCTACTGTCTGGCGATCGGGCGATCGCGCGCACGAATACCGATCGAGATTGACGCGAATACCGATCGCGACTTCCCTTCTACCGACGGGCTCATGCACTGACTGCCGCAACCTCGCGCTCGGAGCGCTATCAAAATTGGGAGATCGTGACGAGAGAGCGAATGAGTTTATCTCTGATTTTTACTTAGCGTGGCAATAAATTACCACGTGTGTTAAGTGCACTAATTCGGCATTTACAACACTTAAAAGCTCGAAGTTTGACATTGAAGTCGTTCGATTTGGTCGGCATTAATCACATCTTTAGTTCATGTCAGCTGAAGCGGTATCTCACTCCTCCGTCGAAGCTGGGGATCGGTCATAGCGATCGCAAAATCACAGCCAGCAGTCAGCTATTGAGTACTGAGGAAAATAACTTTCGAGCGGCTTCCATTGCCGTGCCCCAAGTAGAAATACTCAGTCAGGTTGCTCGGTCTGTCGGCTGTTGTTGGGGGGCTTAGCCAAGACGGCTCGTGGGTGGTGATGCAGCGTAATGGCGCTGAATGGCTGAAACCACCATTTGCCAAGTGCTGCACATCGGAAATTCTGTTACCTTGCATCACTACCGGCTCGTGTTGAGCCGAGGTTTCGCTGTGCTTCACGCTGCGATCGGGGCGAGGCCGTAGCATCTCGACGTGAGGATCGCCGGTCTTCGAGGTGTGGCAGAACGTGCGGCGCGATTTCGGCGAAATTTCGACAGAATAGTAAAAGAAACGCGAATTAACATCTCAGCATCGGGCGAGCGCCAGCTCCCGATCGTCACCAACCCGTCTTTACAGTCATGAACTACCCCGAGACCAAAACGATCGATTGCGTCGAGCAATACCACGGCACGGCGGTGGCCGATCCTTATCGTTGGCTGGAGGATGGAGACAGCGACGAGACGGCGGCCTGGATTGCATCACAGGTGGAACTGACGACGGGCTATCTTGAAGGTCTGCCCGATCGAGAGCGGCTGCGGGAACGGCTGACGGAAATTTGGAACTACGCCAAGTACAGCGCGCCTTCCAAGCGCGGCGATCGCTACTTATTCTATAAAAATGACGGCCTGCAAAATCAGAGCGTACTCTACGTTTTGGAGGATTTAGGCGGCGAGCCGCGCGTACTGCTCGATCCGAACACGCTCTCGGAAGACGGCACGGTGGCGCTGGGGGGCGTGTCGATCGACCCGAGCGGTAAATACATGGCCTACGGCTTGTCCCAGGGCGGCTCGGACTGGCGCACCTGGCGCGTTCGCGACATTGAAACGGGCGAGGATCTAGGCGATACGCTCGAATGGTCGAAGTTTTCGGGTGCGGCCTGGACGCACGACGCGGCGGGCTTCTATTACTGTCGCTACGACGCGCCGACCAGCGAGCTACAGGACGTAAACGAGTTTCAGAAGCTCTGTTACCACCGCCTCGGCACGCCCCAAAGCGAAGATGCGCTAGTTCTGGATTTTCCAGAGGAGCCGCAATGGGGCTCGGGCGCGGATATTAGCGATGACGGGCGCTATCTGGTGGTGGCGGTGTGGCGCGATACAACGCGGACGAATCGCTTCTACTATCGAGACCTGAGCGATCCGAGCGCCGAGCTGGTGGAGCTAATCGATAACTTCGACGCGGCCTACGACTTTATCGATAACGACGGGACGCGCTTTTGGTTCGAGACGAACGATGGCGCGCCGAAGGGCAAAGTCGTTGAGATCGATGTTGCAACGGGCGCTCGCCGCGAGCTGATTCCCGAAACCGGTAATACAATTCGCTCGGTCAGCACGCTGGGCGGACGGTTTTACGTGGCCTACCTGGTGGATGCGAAAAATCAGGTGGAGCATTTCGCGCTGGATGGCAGCGATCGCCAAGTCGTGGAGCTGCCGGGAATCGGCTCGATCGGCGGATTCTCGGGCAAGCGCACCGATACCGAAACGTTTTATGTCTTTACCAGCTTTACGACGCCGACGACGATCTACCGCTACGACTGCGCTACGGGCAAGAGCGAGATTTTCCGCCAGCCAGACGTAAATATCGACTGCGATCGCTTTGTCACGGAGCAAGTGTTTTACGAAAGCAAAGACGGGACGCGCGTGCCGATGTTCGTAACGCATCTCAAGACCCTGGAGCGCGACGGCACGAACCCAACTTATCTTTATGGTTACGGCGGCTTTAACGTGTCGCTGACGCCGAGCTTTTCCGTAAGTCAGCTTTTGTGGATCGAGCAAGGCGGGATTTTGGCGATTCCGAATCTGCGCGGCGGCGGCGAGTACGGCGAAGCGTGGCATGAGGCGGGAATGAAAGACCGAAAGCAGAACGTCTTCGATGACTTTATTGCAGCGGGCGAGTGGCTAATCGCTGAGGGCTACACCACGAAAGAAAAACTGGCGATCGGCGGCGGCAGTAACGGCGGGCTGCTCGTCGGAGCCTGTATGGTGCAGCGCCCAGATCTGTTCGCGGCGGCGCTTCCGGCGGTGGGCGTGCTGGATATGCTGCGCTTCCACAAATTTACAATCGGCTGGGCGTGGTGTTCGGAGTACGGCACGCCGGAAGATCCCGACGAATTTCCGGCGCTGTATGCTTACTCGCCGCTGCACAACCTGAAACCGGGGACGGCCTATCCTTCGACGATGGTGATTACCGCCGATCGCGACGATCGCGTAGTTCCCGCACACAGCTTCAAGTTCGCCGCCGCGCTCCAGGCCGCGAATGGGGGCGATCGGCCACAGCTAATCCGTATCGAAACCCGAGCGGGACACGGCGCGGGCAAGCCGACCAGCAAGCAAATTGAAGAGGTGGTCGATAAGTGGGCGTTTTTGCTCCAGGCGCTCGGCCACACGAACGGACTGACGTTGACATCCCGAGAACCCTAGCAATGGGGTTTGCAAAGATTCATACCTAAAAACAAGAATCGCAACGAGACAGGCCGGTATCGGGTCGCGTAACCTGCTCCTTCTACCCGATTTCTTCCGACCCGTCTCCGATTTTTCCCGACCTGAATGAACCCATCGACCAAAATCAAGCGCGTCCCAATCTCAAAAGCAACGTTGAATTTGCTGCGCGATGCTGGCTGGGTGCGCGAGCTGGCCGCTACCAAATTCCTGACAAACGCCCATCCAGCCGGGTTTCAGCGCAGTTAAACCCGTCGCGAGAATTTTTTTTTGCTCCAGGCGATCGCTATTTAGCTCGAGCTGGGTAATCTAAAATCACGAACGAACTCGCAACGAACTCCTACGCAACATAAGAGGTCGCCTCAAAATGAACGCCAACTTCCAAGCTAAGTTCCTGCAACACTTGAACAGCAAGAAAGCAGCCAACGAAGGTTTCACCCTGATCGAACTGCTCGTCGTTATCATCATCATCGGTATTCTGGCCGCGATCGCGCTGCCTTCGTTCCTGAACCAAGCTGCGAAAGCGCGCCAGGCTGAAGGTAAGAACAACGTTGGTGCCGTCAACCGCGCACAGCAAGCGTTCCGTCTGGAAAACCCGGCTTTCGCGACCGACTTCGTGGAGCTTGAAATCGGTATTCCGACTGAGGGCAACAACTACACCTTTGCAATGACTCCGGCTCCGACGTCCGAACTCGCGACCGTCGTGGCGGAAGCACGAGACCAAGATACCGTTCGCGACTACATTGGTGCCGTGATTGTCTTCCCTGATGGCGACGCTAAGGCCGGTCAGACTGCTGCAACGGCCTGTGGCGAAACCGAGCCCAGCGCTGGCGTCACCGTCAGCGTTGCCAATGCTGGTGCCGACGATCCGGCTGGCCGCTGCGCCGGTGGTGAAGTCGTCGAATAGGTCTCTGGCGACTTGATGGCGCGTGATCGACCGAATCCGGGCGATTGCCTCGAAATCTAGAATGCACGCAACTGGGAGTGGTACGCGATCGCGTACCACTCCCAGTTGTTTCTCGGGCCTGGCTCGCGAATTGCGAACATTTCGTGTTCGGTCATTTCCGAACTAACCACGCGCCTCGTCTGAACTCCGGTAACCTAGATTCAGTAAGCGAGTGTGGTTCCTTACTTTGAGCCCATCTCTTCGTTTTTTATTTCGCTTCATGCCGCTCTTAGCGAAATCCAAGCCGCTTCCATGGCAACAGCAAAAGTACTCCGCGATCGCGCGTCAGATCGACGTATTCTCCGCGACGGTTCAGTTTGCTTTTGGGCTGTGGCAGGACAACCGCAAACAGCACACGACGCCCGAGCAGCGTACCAAGCGCGCCGAGCAGCTCGTCCGGCAGCTTCTCGACCTCGGGCCGACGTTTATCAAGATCGGGCAGGCGCTCTCGACGCGTGGCGATCTGCTGCCGTTGGAATATATTCGCGCGCTGGGTCGTCTCCAGGACAGCGTCCCGCCCTTTAGCTCTACAGCGGCGATCGACATTATCGAAGCCGACCTCAAGCAGCCGATCGACAAGCTCTACGCTGAGTTCGACCCGATGCCCCTGGCAGCAGCCAGCCTCGGGCAGGTGCACAAGGCGCGGCTGTTCTCTGGGGAAGAGGTTGCGGTAAAAGTTCAGCGTCCCGGCCTCGAGCAGCTCTTCGAGCTTGACTTTCGGGCGCTGCTTCAGCTTGTTAAGGTCTGCGAGCGGCTGTTCCCCAACCTACAAAATTTCGAGCTGGAGGCGATCTACGAAGAGTTTCGCCGGACGATCTATTACGAGATCGACTATCTGCACGAGGGACGTAACGCCGATCGCTTCCGCGAGAATTTCCTCGACTATCCCGATATCCTCGCGCCGAAAGTCTACTGGGACTACACGAGTACCCACGTGCTGACGCTGGAGTATTTGCCAGGGATTAAGATCGATCGTCGCGAGCAGCTTGAAGCCGCTGGGCTCGATCCGGTGGAGATTAACAAGGTTGGTATCGGCTGCTACCTGAAGCAGCTACTCGTGGATGGCTTTTTTCAAGCAGACCCGCATCCCGGCAATATGGCCGTTGACGGCGACGGCAACATTATCTTTTATGACTTCGGCATGATGTCGGAGATTAGCTCGCTGAACCAGGCGGAAATGACGCGGGCGCTATTTGCCGTGGTTCGCAAGGACGCCGACGAGGTGGTCGATACGCTGGTGTCGATGGGGCTGGTGTCGGAGATGAAAGATATGACGCCGGTGCAGACGATGATCGAGTTCGCGCTCGATCGCTTCCGAGAGCGCCCAATGAATTTCCAGGAGTTTCGGGCGCTGAAGTACGAGCTGTACGAGATGTTTGAGAAGCAGCCCTTTCGCCTGCCCGCGCAGATGACCTTTATCCTCAAGGCGCTGGGGACGCTGGACGGCGTGGCGCGCAGCCTCGATCGCGACTACAACTTGATGGCCTGCGTGCAGCCGTTCGTGAAGAATTTCGCCGGGCGGCAGGGCCAGAAGCAAATTGCGGGCGAGCTGGTTCGGCAAGCGAAGAGTTTTCTGACTAGTCGCTTCGATCGCCCGAGCCGCACGGAAATTCTGCTGATGCAGATCGAGCGGCGGCTCGATGACGGCGAGCAGCGCTGGCGATCGCAGAAGATCGAGACGGAACGAGCGATCGAGCGACTACAGCTGATGCTGAAGGCAACGATCTACGGCATTTTCTGCGGCTTTAGCTTTATGTCCGGCGCGATTTTTGCCTCGTCGGGGTCGATGTCAATTCCGGGTTTTCTGTGCTTTGGGTTCGCGGGACTAATGGGACTGCTGTTTCTGCGAGCGTTCGGCAAGTTCCTGATGCGCGACAAGCTCGACTGGCTCTCGGATAGTTAAGCCTGCGTGGCCGATGATGCCGCTCCTGCCAGAAATCAAGTTTCTACAAGCCACTGACGCAAACCGAGATCGAAAGAAACCCGGTTTCTGGCAGATTGCTAAACCAACGCGCCGCCGCAGCTCGAGCCCGCACCTGCCGTGCAGCCGTAGCAAAAGTCCGCCGTGCCGACTTGTTCGATCGCGTCGAGCGTTCCCAGCTCCAGCAGCCGCGCCACGGTCAAAGGCCGACCGCTGCGATCGCGCGCCGGGATATTTTCCATTTGGTTGAAGTCGCAGTCGAAAACGTTGCCCAGATAGTCGATCGACAGTTGGCTGCGACACATCAGGCCGTCCACCGTGGCGAGGTTGAAGTTCTCCGCGAGGAAGCGAGTGTAGTCGCGATCGAGGCCGCGCCGCGACAGAAACAACTTGGTGCGACCGATCGGTAGGTTGGCAATCGTCAGCAGGTTGTCGAACCGGATGCCGAACTCGCGTTCGAGATAGTCGTGGTAGGCCACCGACAGTCCGGCTTGGTCGGGTGGCAACCGGAAGTCGTCTTCGACCAGCGGCAGCGGCGGGTTGTACACCAGATCGATAACCATATCGGGATGGGAGCCGTAGCCCAGGGCATTCAGGCGCTGCAAGCCGCGGATCGAGCCATCGAAGACGCCCGAGCCGCGCATCTTATCGACATTGTCGGCCAGGTAGCAGGGCAGCGAGGCGACGACGCGCAGGCCGTGGTGGGCAAAATAGTCCGGCAAGTCTTCGTAGCCCGCGACTTCAAAAATCGTCAGGTTCGATCGCACGATGACTTCCTTGCCGCGCGATCGTGCGGCCTCGACCAGGGGACGAAAACCGTAGTTCATCTCCGGCGCACCGCCGGTCAGGTCTACCGTTTCGATTTGCGGGAAGCGATCGATAACCTCCAACAGCCGATCGCACGCCTCCATCGACAGCTCCTCAGTGCGCGTCGGCCCTGCATCCACGTGGCAGTGCTTACAAGCCAGATTGCACTTTTTACCGAGGTTCACCTGGAGCGTGGTGATGCGCTGTTTGGTCAGCGGTGCGGCGAGCTGGCGCTTGAAGGGCGTGTAGGGAACGGAAACGGAAGCAGGCGTAGAGGCGGAGGTTTGAGTCATGCTATCAAGAGGGAAACTTCACGCGCTCGGCAGCAATCGCCGTACGTTCGGAGACAGACTCCAAAGAACAACAGTGTAGTCAATATCCCGTTGGAGCGGCGCGAGGGAGCGGCCTTATGAATACGCCTCGAACAATCAGTCAGTTTTACCGCCGACCGGTCACCCGGATCGCCCTGGCGCTATGCGTCTTCGCGATCGCGGTGCTGCTGGGTTGCGCTGCTGGTTCTGATGTCCCCGACGCGCCGCCCGCCGAGCCCGCTCTCGAATCGACTGACGATTCCTCCCCGCTTGCCGCCATGACTCCCAATCCCCTACGCGTCGATCGCGAGCGTCTGATGGCGCGTATCGACGAATTCAGCCAGCCGCGTTTCACTGCTGCCGAGCGCGCTCGCGCTCGCGAGTATCTGGCCGAGCGCTTGCGAGGACGGGGCTGGTTGCCACAAAACGAAGCGTTTCAAATCTCCGACGACAATCGCCCAACGATGGACGGCGTCAACCTCATCGCCGAGAAGCCCGGAACTGACCCGAGCCTGCCGCCGCTACTGATCGGCGCGCACTACGACACCGTGCGCGACTCGCCCGGAGCCGACGACAACGGTAGCGGCTCGATCGCCCTGCTGGAGATTGCCGAGTTACTGGGCGATCCCGATTTGCAATTTCCGCGCGGCTTGCGTTTGGTCTGGTTCGATCTCGAGGAGGTCGGCCTGCTGGGCAGCTTCTATCACGTGGGCCAGTTTGCTAGCTCCGTCTCGGATGGCACAAGCGACTCGACCGATGCGTCAACCTATCCGCGACCGTCCGGCGCGATCGTCCTGGAAATGCTGGGCTACGCCTGCGACGAACCGGGATGCCAGTCAGTCCCCTCCGGCCTCGCGATCGTGCTGCCCGATCGCGGTACGTTCCTGGGCGTGTTGGGCGACGCCGACCACCCCGAGCTGCTCGCCCCCTTCGTGACTGCCGCCAAAGCTTCTCCCGAAGCTCGCGATCGCGCCGAGCATCCGCCCCTGGTCACTCTGCCCGTGCCGACCCAGCTCGCGATCGCGCCCAACCTGCTCCGCAGCGATCACGCTCCCTTCTGGATCGAGGGCATCGGCGCGCTGATGGTCACCGACACCGCTAACTTCCGTAACCCTCACTATCACCAGCCTAGCGATACCGCCAGCACTCTCGCTCCGGAGTTTTTCGCCCGCTCGACTCAGGTCGTTCTCGACGCCGCGATCGCGCTGCTGAACGACCCGACCCCCGAACCGAACCCCGAACCGAACCCCAAATCGAACCCCGAACTGCCCGCCCAATAGTTCGCCCAACCGTTACAAAAACCGACGGACTTCCAAGACCGCGAAACTCTCGTGATAAAAGGGGAACAGATGTAGCGCCCGGTTGAGATAGTAATGACCCCGGACACGACCCAATCTCCCCCAGCCTGCGCGTCCGTCTTGATCGTCGAGCCCGACACCGCGCTCGCTCAGAAAATAGCCCGCGACCTCGAAGAGGCCGGATACACGCCCGCGATCGTTTCGGCAGCAGACCGAGCCCTCGAGCGCATCGAAGACAGCGCGCCCGGCCTGGTCGTGATCGATCGCCGCCTGCCAGAAGAAGGTGGCCTCCAGCTTTGCCGCACCCTGCGCGGCCAGTCGCGGCATCTGCCCGTTTTGATGCTGTCGATCGCCGACACCCTACAAGACCGTATCGCCTGCCTGGACTGCGGCGCAGATGACTACGTGATGCAGCCCTACCGCAGCCATGACTTCTTGAAAATGGTCGAATTTTATCTAGAGGTCGATCGCCAGGACAACCAGCAGCTGCGCTTCTCCGATCTCATCCTCGACCTCAATAGCCGACAGGCCACCCGCAGCGGCAGAACGATCGAGCTGACGATGAAGGAGTTCGAGCTGCTGAAATTCTTGATGCAGCACCCACGGGAAGTCATGCCCCGCGAGCAAATCCTCGAAAACGTCTGGGGCTACGAGTTTATGGGCGAATCAAACGTCATTGAGGTCTACGTGCGCTACCTGCGTCTAAAGCTCGAAGAGGGCGACGCCAAGCGCGTTATCCAAACGGTGCGCGGCGTCGGCTACGTTCTGCGCGATGCTTGATTCGATACGGTTCGCTCGGCTCTCGCTCGGATAGTCTGTCGCTCTTCGATCGCGAAGCCGATCGCAAATCCCAACACAGCTTAGAGTTCGTCACTGTGCGTCTGCGCAACTTCGCGGTCTCAGCAAGGCGGATGCGCCAGCTCTGAAGGATTACAACGGCGATGGCAACCCAATAAGAAAGGCTGGTAAACATAAAGCTTACCAGCCTTTCTTAACAGGCCTGGAGGGATTTGAACCCCCGACACCGTGGTTCGTAGCCACGTGCTCTAGTCCACTGAGCTACAAGCCTTTGCGTTTTTTGACGTGGGATAGAATATAGCAGCTCAATCCAGGCATTGCAAGCGCCTAACCCAAACAATCTCAAAGCTAATCTCCAAACTCACCCCCCGCAAAGCCATCCCCATGACCTCCTCTCCGCTTTCCCACCTTAATGCGGCTGGTGAAGCCCATATGGTTGATGTCTCCGGCAAGACGGCGACAACCCGCGAAGCGATCGCGGCTGGAAGCCTCGCGATGTCCGCCACCACGCTCGAGGCCGTCGAAGGTGGCAACGCACCGAAAGGAGACGTGCTAGCCACCGCGCGGATCGCCGGTATCATGGCGGCCAAGCAAACGGCGAACCTCGTCCCTCTCTGCCATCCTCTGCCAATCTCCAGCGTCACCGTCGAGATCGAAGCCGATCGCACCCTTCCCGGATATCGCATCCAGGCCCGCGTCAAAACAAAGGCCGAGACCGGCGTCGAAATGGAGGCACTTACCGCCGTCTCCATAGCAGCATTAACGCTCTACGATATGACCAAGGCGCTCGAAAAATCGATGACGATCGGCGACATCCGGCTCCTGCACAAAACGGGTGGCAAGTCGGGAGACTACGAATACGTCGAGCGCCACAGCGATTCGAGCCGAATGTAACCTAGGGGATAACCGCTGGATTTCGGTGGATCTAAATCGCGCCCAAGTCGCTTGAATTCTGAGTGCTCTACCCGATCGCTTCTCGCATCGCGACTTCGCCAAAACGCGACTTCGCCGAAACGGGCGATCGCCCACCGAATACCGACAAAGTGCTACGGTACGCTTCCAGATTTATGACTGTCGCAAACTCAAGCACCACGAACGAGACCGTTCGTGGCCAAACCGAAACCTAAGAAATATGAATCAAGTTGTTAAAGTCGTCGAGGCCGAAGGAATTTTAGATGGCAGCAATGCTACGCAAATTCGCCGCCAGATTTCTCAGTGCTTGACAGGTGGTGCCAACGTTATTCTGCTCGATTTCAAGGCCGTTACGTTTATCGATAGCTCGGGCCTGGGAGCGCTGGTCGCCTCGCTCAAAACCGTCCGTTCTTCAAAAGCGCAGCTCTATATTTGTTCGATTTGCGATCAAGTCAAAATCCTGTTCGAGCTGACAAGCATGAACCGAGTGTTTCGCGTCTTTGCCGATCGCGCCGAGTTCGAGCGCGAAATCGTCCGATCCTGAGCACTAAGTTCCATCAGCGGTCTTATCGCGCGATCTGCCGGTCGTGCCCTTTTTGGGAGCCGTCGTCAATTTTCGCCCGCCTCTGGGTCAGGTCAGCGATTCACGTCCGACCCAACAAAAATGCTAAGGGCTGTCGCCCTTGCTGAATGAAGGTTGCAAATTGAATTAGGACAAGTCCTGGCGATCGAAAAAACGCACTCGCATCAGCGATAGATCGTCATTGAATGCCCGCTCGCGGTTCTGCTGGCGGGCGCTTTTAACGATATCGTCCAGGGAGCGGCGGCAGGCCGGATCGGTGGCGAGCAGCTTACAAAACGCGTCGAGCCCCCAAGCGACTTCATCGTCGGTAAGGAAGTCATAAATGCCGTCGCTAAAGACGTACAGCGCGCTGTTCGGTGCCACCTCAACCGACTCGGACTGGTAGTCGGCGTCGGGAAACAGCCCGATCGGCAGACTGGGAGCCCCGAGGGCGCGGACTTCTGTCTTCCCACCCGTCGAGGTTACGAGCTGGGCCGGTGGGTGTCCCGCTCCAGCGTAGGTCAACTGGCGGGTTTTGACGTCGTAGACGCCGTACCAGATCGTGAAATATTTCTCGTGAAAGAACGAATTGGTCGTATTCTCACTCGTTTGCGTTTTGCTCTGAAACGCGTCGTTGAGCGCCTTGAGTATCGTATCCGGAGAGAAAAAATCGCTGTCGGGTAACAGGCGCGCATGCAGCAGATTGAAGACCGAAACCGACAGCAACGCCGCCCCAACCCCGTGGCCAGAGGCATCGAGCAGGTAGATCGCCAGGCGATCGTCATCGAGCCACTGGAAGTCGTAGCAGTCGCCGCCGAGCTGAGCAGAAGGAATAAAGCAGGTCTCGACGCTCAGGCGCTCGTAGGCAAAAGGGGGCGGCAGCAGCGTCTTGACGTAGCCCGACGCTTCGGACAGCTCCTCGCGCAGCTGGCGGGTCTGGAGCTGCAACACGCGGCTCAGCTCTGAGATACGCAGGCCAGCCCGGACGCGCGCCTGAAGCTCGCCAATATCGATCGGCTTGGCAAGAAATTCGTCCGCGCCCGTATCGAGGCCGACGATGCGATCTTCAAGGCCGCCGCGCGCAGTGAGTAAAATGAAAAAGGTTGTGGAGAGGTGTAGCGAACGTTTAACCTGCCGACACACTTCGAGTCCGTCGATCCCAGGCATCATCCAGTCGCAAATAATCAAACCGGGCTTCGCGTCCCGCGCGATGTCGAGCCCCTGCTGGCCGTCATTTGCCACAACGATGTCGTAGCCTTGCCGTTGCAGTGCGCGCTTGAGGACGAGACGAGTCGTCGGATCGTCATCGATCAGCAGGATCTGAGTCATTAACCTTGGGCTGTTAACATACGGAATCTATCACGGTGTCCGACTACCAGTGCTCTTGGAATTGAGGTTCAAAACCGAGCGATGTCTGATGATTCTAAAACACTGCATTACTCTCTTTCCATTGAGAGTAGCCTTGCCAAGCTGGTGGATGTATTGGGCTGGTTCGAGTCTTGCCATAGCAGTCGTATCCCCGTCGCGTCGTGGCTGTCGATTAAAATTGCTCTCGCCGAAGCTTTTACAAATGCCGTGCGCCACGCTCACGCACACCTCCCTCCGCAGACACCGGTAGAGGTTTCAATGACGATTTCTCCCACCAAACTTAAGTTTGAAGTCATCGATCGCGGCAAGCAGTTTGACTTACTCGCCCACCTTGCTCGATCGCCTACGATGCCAGACGTACACGCCACCCACGGTCGCGGCCTGCACTTACTCGCCAATATCGCAGACCGTTTGGACTACCAGCGTTTGAGCGACGATCGCAATTGCCTTTACTTTGAAAGGAGCTTCGACTCGGAGAATTTCACGGGTGATAGTGCCGTTTGACCGGCGAGGTTTCGATCGCCGTTCCGATTCGGATTCCGAACTGGCTCGCTTACTGAGGTTTGTTGACTGTGATGCGATTGCCGCGAGCTGCTAACTGCGGTTTAACATGCAATCTAACAGCTTAAAAACGGCGACTGAGATATTGTGAATCTGAATGAATACATCCTTAGTCTAGTTGGGATTTTAGGTGTCGTAAATCAAGCATCTCGATCGTGCATACCTACGCAAAGAAATATTCGTAATTCGAGATTTGTATGCGGCGATCGTCGCACTTCCGGTGCGGAAAGTTCTGGATATCGTGCTGAGAGATTAAGCTCGCTATCCTCTGATTTTTTGAGTTTTGAGAGTTGGGGTTTGAGAGTTTGGCTCTGAGAATTGGGCTTTGAGGGTTTTGCTTTGAGAATTAGACCTTGAGAAGGCGACGCTGAATTCGACTAGATGCCGAACACTTCAGACTTTAGCTCGATCTGGCCTGTAATGCTGACTGTAAATCGCCGATCGTGAATACTGCATCGAAAGCCAAACCTTCTTTTTCGTAGAGTTCCGCACCGCCTTGCTGCCGATCGACGAGGGAAATAATGCGATCGGCCGTGTAGCCTGCACCGCGCAAGCGCCCTACGGCTTGCAGCGCCGAGTTGCCTGTCGTAACGACATCTTCGAGCACGATGACATTCGCACCCTCGGCAAGCTGCGGCCCTTCAACGTATGCTTGCGTGCCGTGGCCTTTGGCTTTTTTGCGGACGATCAGCGCCGGGATCGGTTTGTCTTCGAGGGCGGAAATGACGCTGACCGCTGAGACGATCGGGTCGGCCCCGAGAGTCAGCCCCGCTACGGCTGCGGTTGCCTCGGGCAGCATCGAAAAGATCGTCCGCCCCGTGGCCAGCGCGCCGATCGCATCGAGCGTCACCAGTTTGCAGTTGATGTAGTAGCTGCTTTTCTGGCCGGAGGAGAGCGTAAAGTCGCCTTCGCGGTAGGCGCGATCGAGCAGGAGGTCGAGGAGCTGTTGGCGAGCGTCAGTCATGGCGGCGATGGGGAAATGGTTAAGGCTCGAGGCAGGTGAGGGCTGCGGTTGTTTTCGCGTTTCCTTACGTAGCGCGGGCGTCTTGCCGCAATTCAATTAGCAGGGAAGCTCGCAGAGTGGAGTCGGGAGCCGACCTCGGAGCACTCCAAGAATATATCTGTCCGGAAGTCGCCCATGAACTGAGCCTGTCGTCCGCGTAGCGTTGCCTTGCCGATCGTCCGGGCGTGCCGCACTACTCGCTTCGCGAAGGCGGCGCCAAAAATGACGCTCGGCGATCGAATCTTGGACGGTCAGCGTTTATTTCCGTGGAGTCCTCTCAGTCAACCGAATATTCCTGCAATACGGCCAGCGGCACGTAGCGCAGAGCGGCTTCATGACTGGCGTTTAGGTCGATCGGCGGTGCGACGCCCGCATCGAGAGCTTCTTTCCAGCGCGAGGCGCACAGGCACCAGCGATCGTTCGGTTTGAGCCCCGGAAAGTTGTAGGCGGGTACGGGCGTACTCAGGTCGTTGCCTCGATCGCGAGTGTAGGCCAGGAAGTCTTCTGTGACCTGGGCGCAAACCACGTGAACGCCAAGATCCTGAGGCCCGGTCTGGCAAAAGCCGTCGCGATAGAAACCCGTGACGGGCGAGGTGCAGCAGCACTGTAGGGTCTCGCCGAGGACGTTTTTGACGTTCCGATCGATGGAATTAATCATGAGTTTCAGAAAAATGCGATAGAGAATACGCTTGCAGGATTTCGTCGCGATCGCCGACAAGATGCAGCGCTATCACCCGAGATCGATCTCGACCGTCACGGGCGTATGGTCGCTGGGCTTGGGCAGCTTGCGCGGCTCGACGTCGATCGCGCAGCTCGTTGCCGCCTCGTACAGCTCCGGCGTTAGATAGAGATGGTCGATGCGCCAGCCGCGATTGCGGCGGAACGAAGCGGCGCGGTAATCCCACCAGCTAAAGATTTCGCCCGCCGACTCGAACTTGCGAAAGGCATCGGCCAAGCCGAAATTCAGCACTGCCGCCAGGGCCTCGCGCTCGGCGGGCATCGTGCCGACCACTTTATCTGCCGGGGTTTTGGGCGTGTGGATGTCGCGATCGTCCGGCGCGATATTAAAGTCGCCGCACATGCAGATATCGCGATCGCCCGCCGCCAGCGTCTGCTCGACGTACTGACGCAGCATCCCCAGCCAGCGCAGCTTGTAGTGATATTTATCGCTGTCGTAGTCGCCGCCGTTGGGCACGTAGAGGTTGACTACGCGCACGCCGTTGAAGGTGGCCGCGATCGCGCGCTTTTGCTCGTCGAGGTCGGCAACGACCGGCGCGCCTAGCACGTCCGCAAAGCCGACACTCAAATTCTCGGCGGGCTGACGGCTGAACAGCGCTACGCCGTTGTAGGCTTTCTGGCCGGAAACGTAAACGTGATAGCCCAGCTTCTCGAATGGGTCGCGGGGAAAGTCCGGATCGACGACTTTGGTCTCTTGTAGGCACAGTACGTCCACCTCCGACCCCGCCAGCCAGTCGCGTACGATGTCCTGGCGCGTACGGATTGAGTTGACGTTCCAGGTGGCAATTTTCATGGTGTGGCGACAGGAGGTCGGGTATCAGGCGCTAGGGACTACTGTTAATTAGCTCTGTAGCGCCTAATCCATAGGAATTACATTTAGCACTGCTTTTAAGGTGGGGCGTGCGCTTGCTTACCTCGTAAAGGTTCTCGTGCGAATCGATGGCACGCCTTAGGGTTGCACGTCAGCCAGATCGGAGCGCGATCTCGGCGCGTGCGATCCCCGCCTAAAGCGACGGCATTGTACTGCCTTCTTTGTTAGGATATCAACCAAATTAGACGCGCTAATCATTAGTTCGCTATCGCTCGATCGGAGGTGCGCGTTGGGACGGAATCGAGCTTCGATCGCCTGCAGCCCGACACGCGAGCCCGGATAGCTCTCCGCAGTTTGCAACCTAGGGCGCGTTGTCAAATCTTTGTCAAATCTATTTACCCCTCGCTCTGAGGCAAATGAATGTCTGAAAAAATCCGCGATGTTGCGCTCGATACGATTGACGCGCCCGCCGACGCCCCCGAAGTGGGCTCGTCCCACGAACTGATGCTGGCAACCGCCCGAGCGGCCGCCGAACGCAAGGGCTCGAAAATCGTTGCGCTGCACGTTGCGGAAGTTTCCTTTATCGCCGACTACTTTACGATCGTCACCGGGTTCTCGCGGGTGCAGGTGCGCGCGATCGCCCAGGCGATCGAGGCCGAAGTAGAAGAGAAGCTCGGCCGTCAGCCGCTCCGCAAAGAGGGCCTGTCGGAAGGAACCTGGGCGCTGCTCGACTACGGCGAAGCGATCGTCCACGTCCTGCTGCCCGAAGAGCGCGAGTTCTACAATCTCGAAGCATTTTGGGGTCATGCCGAGCAGGTCGAGCTGCCCGAGGAGCTGTTTGAATAGTGCGGGCCGCCCTTTGGAGCACGATGCTCCCCTATACTCGGTTCTACCCCGACTGTCGTGACCCCTCGCTATGAAACGCGCTTTTGTCTGCCCCGTCCCCGAAGAGCAGCAGCCGCTGAACGAATATCAGGAGCTAAACGAGTCGGGCTTCTTTCAGTCGTGTAGCGCGCCTCTCGGGCAATATTTCAAGACTTTGGCCTGGGTGGCGTTTCCGAGCTTGGCGATCGCGCTACCCGTCTCGGCGGCGAGCTTCAGCCCGGAAAAGTATCCGCTGGAGTTCGTACTGGCAAGTCTGGCGGGGGCTGTCGTGTCGCTGACCTTCGCGGTCGTGCGGCTCTATCTCGGCTGGGACTACATCCGCAACCGCCTCGAGAGCCCGACGGTGTTTTACGAAGAATCGGGCTGGTACGATGGCCAAACCTGGACGAAGACGCCCGAAATTCGAGCGCGCGATCGGCTGGTCGTGGAGTACCAAATCCAGCCGATCGTCCGGCGCTTGAAGCGAACTTTCCTCGGCATTACCCTCTCGTTCGTCCTCGGCACGATCGTTTGGGTCGCGTTTTAGGGTCGGCTTAGGGTCGGCCACCAGCTACAGCTAGACGCTTTATGAGTTAGGCTTTGCCCGACTCGCAAGCAGAAAGTGGCCTGGAACTCGGGCTGAATAAGGGATACGAACTTAATTGATGACAGCCTACTAGGGCGCGCAACCTCCTCTCCGCCGTTACCGTTACATGGACTTTTCCCCCGCTCGGCAGCAGCTTTACCAAGCATTGCAACGCGACCCGATCGACCTAGCCCAAGCCGCTCTCTGCATCGCCCAGCGCGAGTACCCCGACCTCGATCCCGAGCCATATCTCGCACGGCTCGACACCTGGGCGGCGGAGCTGGCCGATCGCCTGCCAGACGAACGCTACCCGCTACGAGTCGTGCGCGAGATGTCGCGTTACTTAGCCGAAGATTTAGGATTTCTCGGCAACTCCGAGCGCTACTACGACCCGAAAAATAGCTATTTCAACGACGTACTCGATCGCCGCACCGGCATTCCAATTACGCTGTCGCTGGTCTATCTAGAAATCGCCAAGCGGATCGACTTCCCGATGGTCGGGGTTGGTATGCCCGGTCACTTTCTGATTCGCCCGGACTTCGAGGACGCCGGTATCTTCGTCGATGCCTTCGGCAATGGCGAGGTGCTCTTCCCCGAAGACTGTCAGGAACGGCTGAGTGAGATCTACGGACGGGCGATCGAGCTGCGTCCGGAGTTCCTCGCTCCGATCGACGATCGCCGCTTGTTGGTGC